>Ga0208974_1000051_pt1 | contig 52022 bp, 80 predicted proteins | sample GreLakmeER15MSRF_FD_187699 | JGI IMG/M metagenome (GOLD analysis project Ga0208974, IMG submission 187699) | Freshwater lentic microbial communities from great Laurentian Lakes, MI, USA - Great Lakes metaG ER15MSRF (SPAdes) | ecosystem: Environmental > Aquatic > Freshwater > Lake | place: Great... | reverse complement strand
ATGCCATTGCTAGGGAATGTTCTAGTCCCTACAATGATGGGTTCACTGCATTTGAACTCAAAAAAGATCTGTACCAAATCAAAGAAATACTAGATACAGCTATCTCTCGCAGTCCCACTTTTTATGGCGAACAAGAGTGGTTGACAGCACAGGAACAACAGCGTATAATTAAGATATTAAAATCTTAAGGAGTTGGTATGAAAGAATTGTGGGTAGAAAAATATCGTCCCAAGACTGTTGACGGATATGTGTTCAGAGATGATCATCAGCGCAGACAAATTTCCACATGGATCAAAGAAAAATCTATTCCCCATCTGCTGTTTAGTGGATCTGCAGGCATAGGTAAAACCACCTTGGCCAAGATGTTGATCAATGAAATAGGCATTGAAGACTATGATGTGTTGGAAATAAATGCGTCACGTGAAAACAGTGTGGATGTGATTAGAGACAAGATCACAAACTTTGTGCAGATGATTCCTTTTGGACCATTCAAAGTTGTGTTGTTAGATGAAGCAGATTATCTCACATTAAACGCACAGGCCATACTTCGTGGCTTGATGGAGACCTATGCTAGTACCAGTAGATTTATTCTAACCTGCAATTATCCCAACAAGGTAATTCCAGCATTACATAGTCGTTGTCAAGGATTCCACGTTGAGAAAACTGATCAAACTGAATACATTGCTCGTGTGGCCACAATACTCGTAGAAGAAAATATCGAGTTTGATCTCGATACCTTGGATCTATATGTCAAAGTGGCCTATCCAGATTTACGTAAATGCATACAGTTGGTGCAGCAGAATTCTACTGAAGGCAAGTTATCTCAACCTAACACAGGTGACGCCGGGGGAGTTGAGTGGAAATTTGACATGGTGACTCTTTTCAAAGCAGGTAAAATCACAGAAGCCCGCAAACTGCTGTGTGGCAAAATACGTGCTGAAGAAATGGAAGAGGTCTATCGATGGCTCTACGACAATCTAGAAATATTTGGCGATGATCAAAAACAGGATTCTGCTATTATCATTATCAAACAAGGACTGGCTGATCACACTCTAGTGGCAGACGTTGAGATAAATTTAGCAGCCACATTGGTGAAACTAGCAAGACTCTAATGTCAGATGACAATACACCCAATTCTGCCAAGGGTCGTACAAGCTACGACTCCACGTCAACTGGTTCTTTAATACCGTTCTTTAATAGGAATGTGTCAGAGTATCCCACGGAAGCAGGCGGAGTTAAGTTTGATCTTGTTCCTGTAACCAAACAAAAAGATCTCATGATCAATCATGCTAGGATATATGCCCAGCAAGAATACGATCGTATAATGGAATTAGTTGCTGTACTAGAAGGTCAAGCTCAAGCCATTAAACGTAGATTAGAAATAACTGATTCTGTTCATGCAGCGGTATACCAATTCCAACCTGTCATGGGCAACGTCTATTGGTTAGTGTGGGATAAAAGAAAAGAACATATCTTGCTAACACAGCATGGTCCCGATGATTGGTCATCTAGTGCTCCGGAAGATTACGAGTACAAGGCCCAGGTAAAGTATATGGGTGATCACACCTGGATGGAAATAAATGAATAACAGATATATGATTGTGACCTATGTTAAAAAGCCCAACGGTAAATGGGACGAATTAACAGAATTTAAAAACAGTCTCAAACAGAAACACATGCAGACGGCCAAGGTTATCCTAGACTTTAAAGAAAAGAAATGCGTCATAAACAGCCTCAATAAAGAAGCTGGCTATGACGACATGTTGGAATTTTATAAAAGACAGCTAGGGGATCAGTTGACCCCCTACCTTCCTCAAGAGTCTCCGTAAATTGCCAGTATCTCCTTGACAGCTTCGTGTCGTTCGACGTCACTCACAGTGAAGTGACAGATGTCTACATATCTGTGATTTTCAAAGTTATTATATAACTTTAGGAATTCAAGCAACCCATTATTGCTTGGACGATCGGCCTGCTGTAGATCTCCAGTCACAACCATTTTGGATCCCTGACCCAGCCTAGTCAGCAGCATTTTCATCTGACTGGGTGTTGTGTTTTGCATTTCGTCGGCTATAACCACAGCATTTTTAAATGTTCTACCTCGCATGTAGGCCAATGGACTGGTTTCGATGATTCCCTCCGCAACCATGTGTTCAATCTCTTTGGCTGTGTAATTTTCTGCGATTACGTCAAAAATAGGTCTTGTCCATGGAGCCATCTTTTCATTGAGGTCTCCGGGCAAAAACCCATGCTCTTCGTCCACTGAAACCGCTGGTCTAGTAATTATAATTTTGCTAGCATCACCGTACTTGAGTTGATCCACAGCCCATTGAACCGCTAGCATGGTTTTACCCGTGCCGGCTGGACCTGTAGCAAATACAATCATTTTTTTAGGATCGTTTAGCTTTAACAGGTAGTCTTCTTGGTTTAGATTTTTGGGATATAGTTGGACTCTAGGACGTTTTTGATAAGATTTATCTACTAGTTTGATTACGTTAGACGCTTGATAGTGCTGGTTAGCGTTCAGTACTGCTGCTCTTTTTCGCTTCATATAAGGTTAGCCCTCCTTTTACGTGTAGGCACGGACCTCAAACCGTTTGTGTCCGTGGCCGAACACAAAAGTATTTAACGATAACTCAAAAAAGTAATGTGTAATGATTATGTTTTGACGATAAATACAATTAGGAGAAATCATGGCCGATATTAAAGACATCATTACAAACATAGAACAGCTTTACGGCTCGAATAGCAGCCTGAGCATGCTCAAAGATTTTGAGCGTGTTGTAGACGAGTTAGATGTCTATGTTTATGAAAACTGGATTGACGGTGAACTAGTTGCCGGTCCTAAAGAATCACGATACTTTGTAGAGTGTACGTTTATGTGGCCTGAAGAAAAGATGCCGGAGCCTAAAGGCGGCAAACGTTTGCTAGACTACGGTTGCAAAGTTCAGTACGCTGAAAGCAGCATTTCTAAAGTACGTAAAATTAAAACTGTAGACGATGTTCGTCCGGGTACAAAGAAAGGCAAAATTGATCATGAGCCTGTGTGGATGGTTAAAATTGTTATGCCTAAAAAATTAATGAACGACATCAATCGTGGTTATAAAAATCTTGATGCAAATAAAGTAGAAGATATACTAAATCAAAACGGAGTAGTGGCATCTCAACCAGAAGATGCTGCACCAGCAGAGGGAGCCGCAGATGCCGCACAACCAACAGCTTAACGAAGGACTGCGTCCAATGGACCTAGCAGAGATGGTCAATGATACATTTGAAGTTGATACCTTTCGATCAAAGATGGGCGAGGATCGTGATGTATGCGTGTTAACATTTACTGTCCTTGATAGAAATCCTGCAAAGGATCTAATGGAGTTTATTGAAAAGGGCTACGACTTTGTGCTAGACGCTGATGTCAGCAGTGGCGAAAATACCAACGGCGAGTATAGTGTATTTGTTGAACTGTCAAGAACCAAAGACCTTGCTGAACAGATTAAAGAATTAACCTATGGTATTAAAAAACTCACAGGTATTAGTGATTGGGAATTTCGTTATCACAAAGACGGCAAGAAGTTTCAAGTATCTGAAGAAACTCTTAAGTCAGTTATTCCTCCAACGCCTGGAGCCTATGACGGACTAATGAGCAAAATGCGTGTCGAAGGAATCAAACGGTTCTTCAGCAAAACTCTAATGGACGATCTAACACTAGACGGTGACGTTATCACCATACATAAACCTTTTAATCGACAGGTTAAACTTCGTATGGTCAAAGAAGCTGCCACTGATTCTATTCTAGAAGGTGTGGTAGATCCTATCACAATGGATGATGTTTCTACTAGTGAAGTGTTTTGGCTAACTAAAGTACTAGGCAACTACAATATCAACAAGGTCGGCAACAGTTTTATGTTTGACAATGATGGTCAAGCAATGCTATTACAAAGGATGGAATAATGAGCTTTACATTTGATTTTACCAAACAACAACTAAAAGAAATGATTCCCAAGAATCCCTATGTGGATCAATGGTTTGAAGCAATTTCTGAAATACTTCCTGAGTATGAAATTACAACTCCTCAGCGTGTGGCTGCTTTCCTAGCACAGTGTGCTCACGAAAGCGGTGGCTTTGTTTTCCTAAAAGAAAACCTAAACTACAAGGCAGCTAGCCTACGCAGAGTGTTTCCCAAGTACTTTCCAGATGATGCTATTGCTGCTCAGTATGCAGGCAAGGGCGAAATGATTGCCAACCGAGTTTACGCTAATCGTATGGGCAATGGTGATGAAGCGTCAGGTGATGGATTCCGTTACTGCGGTCGTGGTCTTATTCAATTGACTGGCAAGAACAACTATACATTCTTTGCAGGATCTCTAGACATTCCTGTAGAAGAAGCCAGCGAATACCTACAGACATTTGAAGGTGCTGTTCAATCAGCCTGCTTCTTCTGGGAACAAAACAAACTAAACCAGTGGGCAGACGCTGGTGACATACTAACATTGACTAAACGCATCAATGGCGGAACTATTGGTCTAGAAGATCGCATCAAGCACTACGAACACGCACTACACATATTCGGAGCACACTGATGAGTCAACTAGGATGGATATTTGACCTATTACCTGATGCTTTTTTAAATTGGTTTTATTGGGCTATAATCGTAGCTGGTATTACCGGAGTACTTGCTGGATGGTTAGGCAAATGGATTCCATTCTACGGAAACTATGTAAAGATCCTACAGCCTGTGGGCATTGTGTTATTGGTACTGGGTGTTTGGCTGCGTGGCGGATATGACACAGAAATGGCTTGGCGGGTAAAGGTTGCTGAAGCTGAAGCAAGAGTTGCAGTTGCTGAACAGAAATCACAAGAAACAAATACCGTTATCGAAAAACAGATAGTTGAAAAAACTAAAGTTATCAAAGGCAAGACTGAATACATTACACAATATCTTGATAGAGAAGTTGTCAAGAAAGAAGAAATCATCAAGTATATAGAACAATGTCCTGTACCTAAAGAGATCATCGACATACACAATCAAGCCGCAGACTTAAACAAGGCAGCGGAGGGCAAGAAATGAAGTATGCTTTATTAATTCTAGCAGTATTTCTTACAGCTTGTTCTACGCCTGTTCCGGTTAGTCAAAAATTCCCCGATGTTCCTAAAGCATTAGTTGAACGATGCGAAAGTCTTAAAAAAATAGAAGGCGACAAGGTTGCTATCACAGAAATGCTAAAAGTAGTTGTTCAAAACTACGGCATGTACTACGAGTGTGCGGCAAAGGTAGACGGTTGGAATGATTGGTACCTCGAACAAAAACGTATTTACGAGAGTGTAAAATGAAATTCGCCGTTATTATTCTAGCTGTAATGCTATCAGGTTGTGCTGTTATGTCTAATCCAGAGGTTCAAAAGTCTGTATCGAGAGATAAAACCATGGAACAAATGGCTAAAGCAGCCCTGATCAACGACATGTTACACAGTCCCGATCCCCATATACGAGCAAAGGGTGCTGCTATTGCAGAGAATTTTTTAACAAAACCTAAACAAAACTTATTTGGATTTTGATTAAATAGTAGTACATTAAGCAGGAGCGAGTAATGGCACTAATAGATTCAGTATTAAATTTAGTAAACAAACAACCAAAAAATCCGGACGCACCAAAGCCTCCAGTAGGATCAAGATCAGAGCGTGAAGCAAAAATCAAAGACAAAGCAGGTATGGTTATTTCCGTATTTGCACTTTTCCTAGCAGTCAACGCATGGTATGGTGGTAAATTAAGTTCAACAGTTCTTAATAATACACTGGGTGCTAACAACACTTGGGCACAGTATCAAGCCAAAGCAGGTCGCGGTGTCACATACGAAATCGCCGCTAAGACCACAACTGATCCAAAACTACGTGCAGAATTCCAAGCTGAGAAAGAACGTATGGATGCTGACAAGAAAGAAATTGCTGTCAAAGCAAGAGAAATGGAAGCTGTCCGTGAAGAAGCTAAAAAATCCAGCCCTTGGATTGGTTATGCATCAACAGCCTATCAACTGGCCATTGTTGTGCTGTCGGCAAGTATTCTTGCAGTTAGCGTGGCCATGTTCTGGGGTAGCTTTGTTGTAGCTGGCGTTGGAATACTATTAAGCCTAAATGGCCTATACCTTTGGTTCTAAAAATGAAAACACAATTACTATTAGAGTTTGCCAACATAGCGCAAACTACATATGACAATCCTAAAACATCCACTGCCAAGTTCAAGGCCCTGGGATATAAAATTATTCAATTCTTTGACATCAACGGAGCACAGGCATACCTATTGACCAATGATACTATTACTGTGTTATCGTTTAGAGGAACCGAAGTGACTGAAAAGTCAGATGTATTGGCAGACTTAAAAGCTGGCAAGAATATCGAAGCCTGTGGTGGCAAGGTACACGTTGGATTTAAAGAAGAGATCAACAAGTTATGGCCTAGTATTACTGCCGCACTAGAAGCCAATCCAGGCAATGTATATGTAACCGGACACAGCCTCGGTGCTGCCATGGCCACTATCGCTGCTAGTCGTATGCAAGATCGTGTAACAGCACTGATAACATTTGGTTCACCAAGAGTTGGCAATGCAGAGTTTGTTAAGAGTTTGACTGTTGAACACTATAGAGTACAGAACAACTGCGATGATGTAACCAAGGTTCCTTTCTTATTAATGGGCTTTGCTCACCACGGCACACACAAGTACCTAAACTTCTACGGAGAGTTTAGAGACCTAACTCCTTGGCAGCGAGTAAAAGATATGGCTCGCAGTAGAATGAAAGCCAGAGCCAAAGGACAAAAGTTTATTGGTGTGTTTGATCACATGATGGCAAACTACATTGCTAAGTTAGAAAAGTTAGGTCTATAAAATTAAATAGGAGCGACAACCATGTCAGAAGCAGTAAAGAGCGCAAGCGAACAAAAGAAAGAAGATTGGATGAATTCAAAATGGCGTCCAATGATGGGTTGGATGTACATGCTGGTCTGTACCATGGACATGGTTGTATTTCCAATCCTATGGAGTCTGTTGCAGACTACTGTGGGCACAGGTCTCACACAATGGAATCCGTTAACGCTACAAGGTGCTGGTCTATTCCACATTGCAATGGGTGCAGTGTTAGGTATTGCGGCATTCGGTCGCACACAAGAAAAACTAGGAGGAGCCAACAATGGCGGACTACAAACACCAGGAACAGGATTTGCGGGCGGGGCTCCAGCATTTGGCCAACCTCAAGCAGGAGGCTTCGGCTCATCCGGCGGTTTTAATTCACCAGCACCCGCACCGAGCAGCTTTGGTAGCAGTTCAGGATTTGGAGCGCCAGCGAGTGGCGGGTTTAATTCAGCACCAAGTTGGGGGACAACACCAGTATCAGCAGCACCAGTAGTAGCAGGGTTTGGCGGCAAGCCAGCACCTATGCAACCAGAGCAACCACAAATTTAAAGGAATGATCATGAAAAATTTATTAGCATTATTATTAGTTTCAGCATTTACCATGGCTCCTGCGGCTGCTGAAGAAAAGGCTCCTGCAACTAAAAAGGTTTGTGTTGATGCACAGGGCAAAGACGGCAAGCCTGTTATTGATCCAAAAACCAAAAAGCCCAAGCAAGAGTGCAAAGAAGTTAAAGTACACAAGAAACACGAAGGCACTAAGCCCGAGGATGTTAAGAAAAAATAATAGCAATCTAGTTTAGGTATTAAATATAAGGCTGCTTGACGCAGCCTTACTTTTCGTATATAATATAAACATGGACTACTATTCAACTCTCGGTTTACAAAGAAACGCCTCTGAAGACGATATCAAAAAAGCATATCGCAAAATGGCTATGAAACATCACCCCGATCGCGGAGGTGATGAAAAACAATTCAAACAGATTTCCGAAGCCTACGAAATACTCAGCGATCCTCAGAAAAAACAAATGGTGGATATGGGCGTTGATCCCAAGGCTCAACAAGCCGGAGGACCGCGACAACAAGGGCCATTCGAGTTCCACTTCAACACAGGAAATTTTGAAGATGTGTTTAGCAACTTTGGATTTGGTGGTGGAGGTGGGTTTGGATTTGGCGGAAGGCAACCGCAAAGAAATAAAACCATAAACATCACTGTGGATCTTTCGTTGGAAGACGTTTTGAAAGGCAAAGATCTAGATGCAGAACTTGCCGTGCCCGGGGGTAGAAAAAAAATAATTAATATAAGTATTCCTTCTGGGATTGAGGGTGGTCAGCAGATCAGATATCAAGGCATGGGAGATGCCAGCATTCAAGGCCTACCGCCGGGCGATCTAATCGTTAACATACGTGTGGCACCACATCCCATATTCAGGAGAGAAGGCGATGCACTAATCATCGAGAAAAATATTTCAGTGTGGGAAGCCATTCTAGGTTGTACCCTAGACCTACAAACCTTAGACGGAAAAAAATTAACTATCACAGTGCCGCCAGGCACACAGCCAGAAACTGTATTGAGCTGTCGCAATGAGGGCTTGCCAAATATGCGAAATAGACAAAGAGGAAATCTGTTGATAAACATCAAAGTGGTTATACCTAGAAATTTAACTGCTGCACAAATTGCTGCTGTTGAAAATTGTAAAAATGGATTTTAAACTAGATGCTCATGAGAGCTTGATGCAGGTAAGTGAGCCTTGGGATTTTACCGCCCAAGATTCTAAAATGCATGCCAAGCATTTAGCCGATGCCATGATTGAATTTATGACTGCTCAAAAAGGAATAGGGCTAGCTGCCAATCAAATCGGTATTGCACAACGTGTGTTTACCATGGGCAGTTACAACATTGAGGGATTTCCCATTCCTTTTGCTGTGTTTAATCCCAAGATTATAAGTACAAGTAACACACAAGAACTTGCAGAAGAAGGATGTTTAAGTTATCCCGATTTGTGGTTGAAAGTTACTCGACCTTGCAGTATTGTAGCAGAATATCAAGACTGCGACAGCAACACTCATACTGTGGAAATGTCTGGGCTTATTGCAAGATGCTTTCAACACGAATTAGATCACTTGAACGGTGTATGTTTTGTTGACAAAGTCTCTCCTATGAGACTACAATTAGCTATGAAGAAACTTAGGAAAAGGAAATAAATGATCGAGCCAAGTCAGAACTTACAGCGCATATTTGATAATGCTGTGCAAGTTGCTAAACAATTGCAACATGAATATATCACCATAGAACATTTGGTCTACAGTATCATATGTGACGAGGAGTCATTTAAGATAGTAGAAAACTACGGCGCCGATGCCAACTTTATCAAAAGCAATCTAGATCATTATATCAAAAATAATCTCAAAGAAATAGTTGTTGCAGAAACAGAGTACAAGCCCAAAAAGACCAGCTCAGTTGAGCGTGTGTTAAATCGTTGTTTTACCCAAGTGCTGTTTAGTGGACGCCAACGCATGGAAGTGGCCGACATCATAATCAGTGTGCTCAGTGAGAAAAATAGTTTTAGTTTTTACTTCCTGACCAAAGGTGGGTTAACCAAAGACAAATTTGTCAAATACTTTCAAGAAAACATTGTTGTAGAAGAAGAAGATCAGCCCATGCAGATAGTGAATAATAATCAAGTGGAGAGAATTCTCAATCAATTCTGTACTAATCTCAGTCTACATGCCAAACAACGCAAGATCGATCCTGTTATTGGTCGCGATGAAGAATTAGAAAAAATACAATTGATACTGGCTCGCCGCAGCAAATCTAATGTCTTAATGGTAGGTGATCCGGGCGTTGGCAAGACTGCCATAGCTGAAGGACTGGCTCGCAAGATCTTTGAAAAGAAAGTTCCCAAGTTCATACAGGATCATCAGGTATATACTCTTGATATCAGTGCCCTACTTGCTGGATCAAAGTATCGCGGTGACTTTGAAGAAAGAATCAAGGCTGTGTTATCTGCTCTAGAAAAGAAAGGCAAGATTATTCTTTTCATCGATGAAGCACACATGATGCAGGGTGCTGGTGCTGCTAATCAAAGTTCCAACGATATGGCGAACATGCTGAAGCCTATACTTACAAAAGGTGTTCTCAAGCTGATAGCATCAACCACATGGGAAGAGTATCGCAAGCACTTTGAAAAGGATCGTGCGCTGATGCGCAGATTCCAACGTGTGACCATTGATGAGCCGTCACCGGAAATGTCAGTGAAGATTCTCAAGGGCATTCGCAAATACTATGAAAAACATCACAACGTCAAGATCACAGATGCCGCTGTGGAACAGGCTGTTAAACTCAGCATCAAGTATATGGCAGACAAGAAGTTGCCCGACAAAGCCATAGACATCATAGACTGTGCGGCTGCAAGGTACAAACTCAAAGATGATGAAACCATGGATGGTGTTGAACAACTTGTAGATGTTGAACAGGTGGTATACGAACTCAGTAAAATGATCAATATGCCGTTAGAAAGTGTGGCACAAAAAGAAAGTAAAAATCTTGCAGATCTAGAAGGCGGAATGAAGACTAGTGTCTACGGACAGGACACTGCCGTTGATACACTGTTAGACAAAATATTTGTGGCACAGGCAGGAATGAAATCACCAAACAAGCCCATAGGAAGTTTTTTATTCTTGGGACCCACAGGCTGTGGTAAAACAGAAACTGCCAAGCAGTTGGCTGATAAAATGTCAATGACCTTGGTAAGATTTGACATGGGCGAGTATCAAGAAAAACATTCTGTGGCTCGATTGATAGGTGCACCTCCAGGCTATGTGGGCTATGAAGACAATGCTGGACAATTGATTACAAAACTACAAGAAACGCCCAACTGCATACTGTTATTGGATGAAATTGAAAAAGCTCATCCCGATGTCACAAATATCTTGTTGGCATTTATGGACAATGGCTTTGTCACAGGATCAAATGGCAAAGTAGCCGATGGTAGAAATTGTATTCTAATTATGACATCAAATCTTGGTGCCAGAGATAATGAAAACAATACCATAGGATTTGGGGAACTGGAAAAAGACGGTGAAGATGACAAAGCAGTAAAAAAATTCTTTGCGCCGGAATTCCGTAATAGACTAGATGCTGTAATAAAGTTCTCCAAATTGTCGCAGACTGTGGTCATACAGATTGTTAAAAAGTTTGTGGCAGAACTCAATGATCAGCTAAAAGACAAAAACATTGAGATAGTGTTGAACAATGAATCTGTGAAGTGGCTGGCAGATCAAGGATTTGATTCTAAAATGGGTGCAAGGCCGTTGGCTCGTTTGATCGACAACAAGTTGAAATCACCCTTGAGTCGCAAGGTATTATTTGGTGATCTTCAGAACGGTGGTAGAGTAAATGTACAGTTACAAGATTCAGATTTGATATTTGACATCACAGAACTGCCCAAGCCGCTGTCTAAAGAAGAAAGAAGAGCTCTCAAAAGAACGCAGCCAGCGGTAGAGGTCATCAAAGATGTTGAAAAGCAAGACAACTAGTAGAAAATTCTACGGCAAATGGTTATACAAGGCATCTATCTATATTCCGGGTGTTGCAATTCTACGTTCAAAATCCTTAGATGATATCGTTGACTTTTTGGCGAAACCCTTGCCACAGGCCACAAATTATAGGCATAGCCTCAATGTCAAAGCACATACCAATGCTACATACTTGACTAAATTATGCAAATTTTTGAAACCACTTGAAATTCAACTATGGACAAAACGTATCGAAACCAATCAATTGGATTTCTATACCAACGACCAATCGATATACAATGATTTCTGTAAAAAATTTAGTTTGATTCTTACGCAAAAATTTGAACCTGCAGCTGATGATCTAGAATTACTTAATAATCAATATACAATTATAACTAAAAAATTGCCACACAACAAGTATAGATACAGAGCATTTCTTAGACCACACAAAATGAAAGGTGATCTAGATGCCAAACAGAAATACATAGAGTGGATTGAGCTGCAAGGTGATAAAGTGCGTCTAAGTAAGAGAGTCAAAGAGTGGTTTATTAAAACTGACTGGAATTGGGATCGTAGATACCTATTGATAGAAGACGATCAAACACTTTTGATGTTACAGATGCGCAGTGGAGACGCAATCGGCAAGGTTTATGAATACGTAGTAGTCGATAAATAACTGATGTCCACCGAAAATCAAGTATTACTATCAAATATCACTGCTGAAGCAGCTGACTCCACCTATGTGTATGGCTCTAAACAGCCAGGAGCGGGTTATCACAAACGCAGTGATAGCATGCATACCGCCACATATTCAGTGAATTCATTTGTCGGAGCAATCAAACTTCAGGCCACATTGGCATTGTATCCAGCAGACTCTGATTGGTTTGACATAGATGGCACAGATATAGGACTAGGGTCTGACAGTTCTGCATGGACTACCACAAATTCTATTAATTTTACCGGGAATTTTGTATGGCTACGTGCTGCATACAATCTACAGAACGGTACTATTACAGAAATCCGATATAATTATTAACTCCTAACATTCGATAAATATAGTATGACCTTACGGAATCATATTATATGCTATTGAAAGAAATGTTTAGCCCAGTTGGCGCACCCAAAGACGACCAATCCGACATAGATTGGATCGGTGATCTCAAATTCTATATGGATAATAACGATCAAATGCTAAACAAGCATTTCTTCCCTGCGGTTAAACGACATAAAGAACACCGCGGTAACCCTAACGCATATAAAATTTATATTCGCACCTTAGAAGGCTGCTTAGAAAGCTATTGCGAAAAGTACGAAGTTGAAGATCGTGAAGAAAAGTTCCCTAAAGAAAAACTTGAAGAGCTAGCAAAGCAAATAGCCACTCAACAAGAAAAGTTTATGGAAAAAGGCGACTACGATAAATGAGGCTTCTAGAATTATTTGAACAATCAGGTAAGACTGCCGCTGTTGCATTCGGCAGAATGAACCCGCCTACAATTGGTCACCAGAAGGTAGTTGAAGCTATCTTAAAACAAAAAGCAGATGCTCATTTTCTATTTGTGTCGCAAACTCACAAACCAACTGGCAAGAACAAAACAAGATATGAAAACCCATTGCCGTTTGATGTTAAACTGGGATTTATAGAAAAGGCATTTCCCGATATTGATATTGGTGATACTTCAGTGAGTACTGCTATCGGTCTACTGCAATTTTTAGAAAAACAGGGATTTGACAACGTTATCTTTGTAGGCGGTTCGGATCGTGTAGCGGCATTCACAGAATTGTTTAACAATCAGAACGGTGTTGATTACAATTTAAAATCAATTAAAGTTGTGTCTAGTGGTGCTAGAGATCCTGATGCTGAAGGTGCTGAAGGTATGAGTGCAAGCAAAATGCGAGCCGCTGCTATTGCCAATGACTTTGAATCATTTAAGACCGGACTGCCATCAGGACTGAGTGGCGATGCCGAAGAAGTATTTGCTGCTGTTCGTCAAGGATTAGAACCTTGGTTAGGTCAAGAAGAAGTAAAAGAAGCTTCGTTAGGTAATGTATTACCGTGGCCAGAAGTTGTAAACAAAGTTAGTAGCGCAATGAAGGCTACCGGATGGAAAGGCAAACGTATGAACGATGATGCATTTATGTTTACCACTAGAGGTGCAGAAGTTGAGGATCAGTGGTACATTGCTATTATTGATAATGCTGGGGATGGATTTTTTACATACGCATTAGGTACAGTAGAAGAAGGTGATCCGCATATTGATGATGCGTTTAAAGGACGACTGCCTAATACAGAAGCCAGTGTAAGCGAACTAATGAACGAGATTCGTGATGGATTTGGGTTAGACTAAAGGATCAAGTATGAAAGCAAAAGAATTTATTATAGAACTTAAAAAACAATCAAAGCCTAGAAACTTTGTGGCCAAGAACGCCAAGATGGGTGGTGCTGGTCCACACAAGAATGAAAAGAAAGCTGTAAAGCAAGGCAATGTCAAACACAAGAATAAAGAATACGCAGAAAGTTTAGATGAAGTTAGTTGGGACGGTATTAAGAAAGGTGCGGCTGCTGCTGGACTAGCAGGTGCAATGGCATTTGGTGCCGCTGGTGCAAATGCTCGAGTAACTCCAGGAGATGATCCTAGTATCAATCGACTAACAGGCAAACCTATTGCTGCACAACAGGCAACGGATAATGCTCCTGCAAAAGCACAAGCACCAAAAGGTTTTAGCAAAGAATATCTACAGTCTGTAATAGACGGCAAACATCCAAGACCTATGGTCAGTGTTGAAAAAGCGCAAGAGCTGTTAAAGAATATGTCCGAAGGAGTGGTAGAAAGAGTAAGAGATCCCGAAGACTGGGATGAAGGCAATACTGAACCTCCAAACAATTTTGCTGTTTATGTTAACGGTAAAAAGATTGCGGTATTCCAAGGTCGAGGACGATATGCAGATGATCAGCGTGAACAAGCACACCATGAACAACTAAAAGGTTGGGCTCGTAAGAAATCAGCAGAGACTGGCAAGAAGTGGGAAGTTTCTATTACCGGTGAGCCGGCAACACGATGATAGACGAACTTGCTGATATCAAACGCCTAGCAGGCATTACCGAGTTTAAAGGACTACAACCTTACGGCGGTAGCAATATCAGTATTACAGGAATGACCAATCAAGAACTTGAACGCAAGCATAAAATAAGACCGGGTACACCAGAATGGTTTCAGTTATGGTTTAGTAAACCGTACCTAACAGGCGAAAAAAAGGTAGGAAAATAAATGGTTGAGATAACAGAATCAGCGAAATCAAAGATTATGGATTTGCTGCTAGAAGAAAATAATCCAAAACTGGCACTACGTACCTTTGTACAAGGTGGCGGATGCAGTGGCTTTAGCTATGGCTTTACCTTTGACGAGGAAAAGAATGAAGATGATTTTGAATTTCCTATCAACGAACAATATAATGTGTTAGTGGATGCAATGAGTATGCAATACCTACAAGGTGCTGTTATTGATTACAAAGAAGAAGTAATGGGCAGTCAGTTTGTTATCACTAATCCCAATGCACAATCAACATGCGGCTGCGGGAGCAGTTTTTCAGTATGAACCCTAATCAGTATCCAGTGTACCCAGAAGACGATGGCTACGACCGTTATAGAAATCCCTATTCACCAGTGTGAGATTGTATTATGAAGATAACAGAAATTTTAACAGAAGGCGTAGCAGGTCCAAAAAAGTGTTGGCCTAATCATAGAAAAGTAGGCACACAGCCTGGCACAGGTAAGAATGCCGGCAAACGTGTCAACGACTGCGAAAAGATCAAAGAAGACGAAGTGGAAGAAGGTGGTTTAGAAGCAAACACACCCAACCCAGTTGTAGTAATACAAGATCTAAAAGGCAAAATTTTAGATAAAGTAAACTTATCTGTAGCTGCACAAAAATATAAACTAGGCGATCCGCAAGATATAAAGAAACAATTAGCACATCAAAATTATACCACTATTGGAAATTATGTTGTAGTCGCGCCAATGACCGGTCAGCCACAAGATGCCACAACACAAGGCATGGCAGAGGCTGAGAAGAAAGGTCTTTACTACTATGTGAACAAGCGTAAGAAGGCAGGCACTAGTAGAGATGCCAGTCATCCTAAAGCACCTACAGCACAAGCCTGGAAAGATGCGGCCAAGACTGCCAAGAAAGAAGATCTAGAGCTAGAACAAGAATTTGATATGATTGAAGAAGTGATTGAGTACATTGCAGATCAACATGCTGTTGACGCCGAACTTGTATGGGAAGATCTATCAACTCTTACAGATGACGAGTTGTATGTGTTTGCTGTCACTCAACCTGTTAACGAAGACTGGCAAAAGGCCAACAAGCGAGACAAGACTGATGGTATGAGTCGAAAAGCTGTTAAGGCCTATCGTAGAGAAAATCCAGGTTCAAAGTTAAAGACCGCTGTGACTACCAAACCCAGCAAGTTGAAGAAAGGCGGTAAGGCGTCAAAGCGTAGAAAGAGCTATTGTTCACGTAGCCGTGGACAAATGAAAATGCACAGCATTAGTTGTGCCAAGACTCCAGACAAGGCCATATGTAAAGCAAGGCGTCGTTGGAACTGCTGATATGAAAGCAAGTGAATTTGTAGTCGAAAAGAAAAAAAGAAAGCGTAGACCGCGTTGGGCTGCTTACGGGCCAGGGCCTTACGGCGGCTATGGATACTATGCTGGCTACAGTGGAGACTCGGGTGAAGGTGGCGATGGTGGAGGTGGTGGTGAGAGTGTTGAGCATGAAAACTTTGCTGACGGCAAGCGTCCTCAGGACAAAGGCGATTCAAAACGTCACGGCATTAATACTAAAGCATCAGTAAGTAGTCTACGCAAGACTGCCAAACAGGGCGGGCGCAAAGGACAACTAGCGCACTGGTTAGCTAACATGAAGGCTGGAAGGGCTAAGAAAAAATGAGAGCCCATGAGTTTATTTCAGAAAAACGCAAGATTCCTTTTGCTGGAGCAAAAGTTGGGCATAAACAAGGTCCTGCTGGTCAGTGGAGCAACAAGGGATCCAAGGCAAATAGGCCTGCTAAACAGGGCGACCTAGTTGGTGGTGGCGCTGCTTAACTATAAATAACATAGTATGAAACTAAAAGAATTGTTCGAAACAGCGTCAGGTATGGGTGCAGGAGATGTTGCTACCGTTATTAAGAGCGGGTCTGGAGCAGGTGTAGGTACCCTATTTGGGGGCAGTTATCAACAGAAATCTGCCAAAAAACCCAAGGCTAAGAAGCCTCGCGAAAGTATATTAAGAAGATAAATATAGTATGGACTTTAAAAAACACGATCACGAAGCAAGTATGGCCAAAGCAGAGCTAGCTCAAATAGCCAAAAATGCTATGGCTGTTTATCGTATGATCAAAGAAGGTGACGAGTTAGATGGCTGGATTAGCAGTTATATCTCTGTGGCCAATGATCATTTAAATTCTGTTCATGAAAAGATGGATTACGAATCTCAAGCACAAGGAGCCGTTAATCAGGGTCCTAGAGAATTTGAAGAATCAATGCAGTACGAAATTAAAAGCAATCTGTGCGAACAGTGGCTAGCGAAAAAATATCAAGGAAGATAAAAATGGATTTCAAATCACTCATCAGCAAACTAGACAGCATGGAAGCACCTCCACAAACTCCTGCTGCTCCAACAATTGCCAAGGCAGTACAGCTTAACGAAGATGCACAATTACGTGTGTTGAGTGGCAGAACCAGCTACATCGAAGAAGCTAAAAAGCAAGTTGACGAGGAAAAATCTTCAACTGGTGGTGAAATCGATCGTTCTAAGAAAGGTGTTACCAAACACAAAGAAAATCCAGATCGTTTCAGTGATGAACCACATGCTGAACCAAAGTCAGGTGCTAAGTCTAAATCTGCTGCTGAGAAAAAAGATGCTCCAGAACAGAAAAAATCTAAGACTGGTACATGGGGTATGGAAGGTGGTAAGAAATTCGATAACACCAAGAAAGAAAGTATTGAGCCAGAATTTAAATCTAAGTTCATGAAGATGGTCGAAGCAGCCAAAGAACAAAGCGAAGCTGAAAAAGCAGAGGCCAAGAGAAAGAAAGAGCAAGAGAAAGAAGATAAGAAAAAGAAAATAGCCAAGATCATGGACGAAGGTGCTAGACCTGACTATGCCGATATCGATGATGACGGCGACGAAAAAGAGACTATGAAGGATGCGGCTGCTGACAAGAAAGCAGGTCCTAAAAAAGATAGCGGTAAGAAAGGCATGAGTGCTGCACAAGCAAAATACTTTGGTAAGAAAAATGAATCAAAGATGATGCCAAAAGGCAAAAAACGTCCTGTTAAAGAATCAGTTGAAAATATTCTATCATTCAAAGACATGATCAAACTTGTGCAAGAAAGTGGTGGTCAACAACAAATTGATGCAGTTGATCAAGAATTATTTTCTTGGGCTCAACGTGTTGCCAAACAAAAGATTGGCGAAGGCTTGAAAGCCGATGTATATGCAGGCATGGTATACGAGCGCATGGGTGGTGTATTTGAAATGTACGATGTATTAAGTGAAGACCAAAAGTAATTTAACCAATTACACTCAAAAGCCGGCAATTTAGTTGACCGGCTTTTTTGTTGGCTGTATAATAGTTCTATAGGAGAACAATTATGTCAACGAGAATGTACGGTCCCGAAGAAAAAGCCAAACTAGAACGTCTTATCAACGAAGGTGGCAATGTGTTACGTGAAGTAGAAGATCTCAAAGAAGGTCTTAAGGAAACTGTTAAAGCTGTTGCAGAAGAATTGCAAATCAAACCATCAGTTATTAACAAAGCAATTACCATTGCACACAAAGACAATTGGAAAGATCACGAACAAGAATGGAATGACATTGAAATGATTCTTGGCGTAACTAAACGTCTGCCTGAATGATAGACACAATTTTTGCACCGACAATACAGTGGATAAAAGATGACTTTAAGTCTAACAGAATTCGCTTTGTTATTGAGTTGCTTGCTTGGGCTATTAGTATTGGCTGCTCCATTACTATGGCGCTTACAGTCCCTACACCTCCGCTACTTACTCTTTATCCCATATGGATCCTTGGTTGTGCTATGTATGCTTGGGCTAGTTGGACTAGGAAATCTTTTGGCATGTTGGCTAACTACATCTTGCTTACCACAATAGACAGTGTTGGTCTAGCAAGAATGCTAATTAATTAAATAAAGTAAGAAGGTAGGCTGGGCCATAAACCGCACACTGGTATTTGTCTGCCACAAAAGACATAGGAGAAAAATTTGAGTTACGTAGACGCTTTCTATAATAGAGAGCAGGATATGATCAATGTTGTTGAACGCAATGATAAAGGCGAACGACATTATAAAGAATATCCTGCCCGTCATATATTTTATTACCCGGATGCCAAGGGTAAATTTACAAGTATTTTTGGACAGCCATTGTCCAGAGTAAGTTCTAAAAATGTCAAAGAACATCGTAAAGAACTTGCAATCCATTCAAACAAAAAATTGTTTGAAAGTGATATCAATCCCATATATCGTTGTCTAGAAGACAACTATCTAAATCAAGATGCTCCTAAACTAAATGTAGCATTTTTCGACATTGAAGTAGACTTCGATCCTGAACGTGGCTATGCATCACCCGATGATCCATTCATGCCCATTACTGCAATTGCTGTGTATTTGCAATGGATGCAGACCATGATCTGTTTGGCTATTCCACCTAAAACGTTGAGTATGGAAGAAGCTAAACGTCAGGTTGAAGAATTTCCTAACACCTATTTGTTTGATAACGAAGCAGATATGTTAGATATGTTCTTAGACCTAATACAAGAGTCAGATGTACTAAGTGGTTGGAACTCAGAAGGCTTTGATATTCCTTACACAGTTAATCGTGTTACCAAAGTTCTCAGTAAAGAAGATACAAGACGTTTTTGTTTGTGGAATCAATTCCCCAAGAAGCGTGAGTACGAAAAGTACGGCAAGGCTGCTGTCACATACGATCTAATTGGTCGTGTACATCTAGACAGTCTTGAACTGTATCGCAAGTACACCTATGAAGAACGCCATACCTATCGGTTGGACGCTATTGGCGAGATGGAGATTGGGGAGAACAAGACCGTCTACGAAGGCACACTTGATCAACTGTACAACAACGACTTCCGTAGGTTTATCGAATACAACAGACAAGACTGTATGCTGTTGGAAAAGCTAGACAAGAAACTAAAGTTTCTTGATCTTGCTAATACACTGGCACATGAATGTACGGTATTGCTACAGACCACAATGGGTGCGGTAGCTGTTACTGAGCAGGCCATTATCAATGAAGCTCACAAGCGTGGAATGATTGTTCCTAATAGAATATCTCGAGAAGAAGGTTTTAGTAATCAGGCTGCCGGTGCTTATGTTGCTTACCCTAAGAAAGGTATTCACGAATGGATTGGCTCGTTAGATATTAACAGTCTTTATCCATCAGCGATTCGTGCGCTTAACATGGGACCAGAAACTATTGTTGGACAGTTGCGGCAAGATGGTACCAAGGCATTCATTGACGGTGAGATTGCCAAAGGCAAAAGTTTTGCATCAGCATGGGAAGGCATCTTCGGTTCATTGGAATATGCAGCCGTACTGGAAAGAAATGTTGGTCGTGAAATCGTCATTGACTGGGAAGACGGTGGGGTTGATACCTTAAGTGCTGCACAAGCCTATGATCTAATCTTTGAAAGTAATCAGCCGTGGATGGTTAGTGCCAACGGTACTATTTTCACTTACGAAAAAGAAGGTATCATTCCGGGCTTGCTCAAGCGTTGGTATGCTGAACGTAAAGACATGCAGGCCAAACTGAAGGACTGTATTGCGGCTGGTAATAAAATTGAAGAAGAATACTGGGACAAGCGTCAGTTGGTCAAGAAGATTAACTTGAACAGCCTGTATGGTGCTATTTTGAATCCTGGTTGCAGATTCTTTGACAATCGTATTGGTCAATCAACTACACTTACAGGTCGAGCCATTGCTCGTCATATGGCTGGCAAAGTCAATGAGATCATCACAGGCGAAAACAATCACACAGGTAAAGCAATTATCTATGGTGATACTGACTCGTGTTATTTTTCGGCTTACGCTACACTTAAGAAAGAAATAGATCGAGGAGCTCTGCCGTGGACTAAAGAAAGTGTCGTTGAACTATATGACACAATTGGGGAAGAAGTAAACTCAACATTTCCCAAGTTCATGCAGGATGCTTTTCACTGTCCAAAGACTCGTGGCGAAGTTATCAAAGCAGGTCGAGAGATAGTTGCCAGCCGCGGCTTGTTCATCACAAAGAAACGCTATGCTGTTCTTTATTATGACAAAGAAGGCAAGCGAGCAGACATAGACGGCAAGCCCGGCAAGATCAAGGCCATGGGACTAGACCTCAAGCGTTCAGATACACCTGTAATCATCCAAGACTTTTTAAATGAGGTACTCACCAAGGTCCTAAATAACGGTACCAAAGAAGATGTTCTAGAGTACATTACCAACTTCCGCACTGAATTTAAAACTAGGCCGGGTTGGGAAAAAGGTTCACCAAAACGTGCAAATAATATTTCTCAATATCGCGACAAAGAAAAGAAAGCTGGCAAGACCAACATGCCCGGGCATGTTCGTGCTAGTTTGAATTGGAATACTTTGAAGCGTATGATGGATGACAAATACTCTGTAGCTATCACAGACGGTGCTAAGGTGATCGTTTGTAAGGTCAAAGATAATCCAATGGGCTATACATCGGTAGCCTACCCCGTTGATGAACTGAGATTACCTCAATGGTTCAAGGATCTTCCGTTTAACGATGCTGAGATGGAAAATGCGGTCATCGATGAAAAGCTAGAAAATTTAATTGGAGTCTTAGAATGGGACATCAGTTCAACTCGCAGTGACAACACATTCGCAAAACTTTTTGACTTTGAGTAAATTGCGGTTGCTTTTTACTCTAGATCTAAATATAATCTTAATATACAGGAGAATTCTTAATGAAAGATATACTACAAGACATCGTTAGCCACACACAGAACCTCGGCTTCTTGACCACAGTCAAAGTCACAGGCACAGACAAAGGCACAACCATTAACTCAATGGCTGATGACCGTTCAGTTATCATGGAGGCAGAAGCTGCTGCACCCTATTCAGACATGATTGGTGTATTCGGTATGCCGCAACTAAACAAGTTGAAATATTTGTTAGACGGTGCTGAGTACAAAGAAAATGCCAAGATTAGTATTACCACTGCAGAACGCAATGGTGAAACAATCCCCACAGGCTTACACTTTGAAAATAAAGATGGTGACTTCAAAAACGATTATCGCTTTATGAATGCAGAAATCATCAACGAAAAAATGAAGACTGTGAAATTCCGTGGGGTTAAGTGGGATGTAGAACTAGAGCCAACTGTGGCTTCTGTGACTCGTTTCAACTTTCAAGCAGGTGCGCATAACGAACATCCAACATTCTTAGCAAAAACAGATGGTGGTAATCTAAAGTTTATCTTTGGTGATGCATCAACACACGCAGGTGAGTTTATATTTGCACAAAACGTTGTAGGCAAACTTGATCGCGGTTGGACTTGGCCTGTTATGCCAATCTTGAGCATTCTTAAGATTGCAGATGTTAACAACACCAAGATGTCGTTGTCAAATGAAGGCGCTATTCAAATCACTCTAGACAGCGGACTTGCCACTTACAAATATATCATTCCAGCACAAGCTGCTTAATATGAAAGAACCAGTCAATTTAACTCCACTACAAAAAGACTATGCAGTCTACTTGCCTGCTATTAGTAGTTTTTATAGTACCTATGTTGCAAAACAACGATTAGAAGAATTTGTACCCAACGATCGTATTCCTGCAGGATTTGATCGCGGCATTGAAGGTATGAATTTTCTAAATCCCGAACAAGGCTATTTTACTTACAAGTATGCCCTGTATTCAGCGGGTCATGCACAATTGGATTTGAATAAGAGCATGACACAGGAGTCAATGATTCAACAGAGAGATCGTGCTAACACAATGATCTTGGGCGACTCCGGTGGATACCAAATTGGTAAGGGTGTTCTTAAATTTGATTGGCTCAACTTCGAAGGCCCCGCTGCAAACAAGACACGACAAAATATTTTAGAGTGGCTGGAACTAACTGCTGATTGGTCTATGATGCTGGACGTTCCAACATGGGCATGTGATCATATTCATTCACCCAAGACTGGATTGAAAACATTTGAAGATTGTCTAGAAAAGACACGATTCAATAATGATTACTTCTTGCAAAATCGTCTAGGTCAAACTAAATGGCTCAACGTGTTACAAGGTGGTGACTGGGATACTGCTGAAAAGTGGTACAACGGTGTAAAAGAGTTTAGTGATCCTAAAGGTCCATATGCTGGCAAGGAAGCAGAAGGTTGGGCAATGGGTGGCGCTAACATGTGCAAGATGCCCATTACACTAAAACGATTGATAACATTGAGAGACGAAGGTCTCTTAGAAGGCAAGGACTGGATGCACTTCTTGGGCACAGCACAACTTGACTGGTCATGTTATCTTACATTAATTCAACGTGAAATTAAAAAGCACATAAATGAAAACTTTACCATCTCTTTTGATTGCGCCTCACCGTTCATTGCAACCGCACACGGACTTGTCTATACCAACGCCCAACACACCAACAAGCGTTGGAGTGTTATTATGGACAAAGCCCCAGATACAAAAACCCTTAGCCAGAATTTTAACATCCCCTTTCCATTCGAAAGTGAAGTCGGAAGTAGATTATCAATAGGTGATATCTGTTGGTACAAGCCCGGAATGCTCAATAAAATTAAAAAAGAAGGTAAAACTAGTTGGGATAGTTTCAGCTATGCACTCATGATGGGGCATAATGTCGAATGTCATATCAAGGCTGTACAACGTGCTCAACAATTCATGGATATTGAATGTGCCAAACACAAGCCAGACTGGCGTATGTGGGGTGTTGAGGGCAAGAAAGAAATTGAATTCAGCGAATGGGTTCCACGCAAGATTCTTTACTTTGCCACATTCATTGAAGAACTATTCAATACCAAAACAAAAGATGAAGCATTTACATTAATCGACGATGCTAATCAATTCTTGACCAGTCTAGAAGGCGCTCGACTACAAGGCGGTCCTGTTGCCTATGGTAACAAAGATCTGTTTGATTGGGGGGATGCCAAGAAAGTCAAAGAAGAAGAATTCGATCAACAAGATGATGATGAGCTACGTGCATTGGAAGAAATTGTTCAAGGAGTATAATTTATGTACGAACAGAGAATTAAACATTTAGAAGAAGCACACCATGCTTTGGACAAACAAGTTGACACTTTGGAAAGAACAGGCCTGTTTGAAGACCTAAAACTTGAAGAATTGAAGAAGCAACGGTTGCTCTTAAAGGATAAAATTGCTATACTAAAGCATAAGCAACAACTTCACACACAGGTATAACATGGTCCAACTAAACATATTTGAATTGAACAAGATTAAAACTATCTGCGAAGCCGTTGGCACAGAGTATTTTACTCTTGAGCAAACAAATAGTTCAGGCATTGGTAGAGTATTAACAATGACTTATGAAACTGAGATAGCAGACTATCCTGCTAGTGTTCGTATCGAAGTATCTGGCGTGGAGACGTGGTAATGAATGACGAATATGCAAAGTACGATGTCTTTGCTAAACAAATGGAAGAACGTTTTCCAAAGATGTTTGCCGGTAAGTACGGCGGATTTGCATGTAGCGAAGGTTGGTGGCCGATTCTAGAAAAATTATGCTCTAACATTCAACGTCACATTGATTGGAAGAACAAGCAGTCAGAAGTTGTGCCGCAAGTAACTGTAGCGCAGATTAAAGAAAAGTTTGGAGGCCTACGTTTTTATTACGATGGCGGAGATGAGCAAATCCGTGGCATGGTACAGATGGCAGAAGTGTGGGCAGATCATAGTTGTGAAACTTGCGGTGCTCCTGGAAAGCGCCGAGACGGTGGGTGGATTCGCACACTATGTGATACTCACGAAGCAGAAAGAGAAAAAAGGTTGGCAGAATGAAAAGAAATTACGACTCGGGTGTTGCAGACAGTATTACATTCTTCACAGGTGTAGAGATCGAAAAGACTCCTGCATATGGAATGAAGACACTGTTTGTTACAGGTGTTCAAGATTCATACTTTATTATGGATCTTGCTCGCGAACACAAATGCCAACACATTTATTTTGGTGCTAACCAAAGTTTTCCTAAATTAGAAGTTAACGATGCAGAGCCGTGGCGTCTATGGGAAGATATGATCTACGTCTGCCTAGATGCCGACGATGACTTTTGGTGTACACTAGATCTAGATCTAACACAAGTTGAAGGCCTTCTCGAAAGCGGTCTTGTTGAGAAACGTCAATTCATTCCACAGATTTCGGTAAAACTGCCCTATTTACAACAGCTGGGGTATAATGCTACAATAAAGATTGACGACAAAGATTTTAAAGCAACCAATCCCGGAGTATGGTGTCATAATCTCCACGACCTGCTTGGTAGAGATCAGTTTACAAGTTGGGATCAATATGGCAAAGATGAGATTATCAAATGAGTAATATTGGACCATATGCATCAACTGCAAAGTCTATTCATCGATTACAACGTTCGCTGAATAAATCCTCAGCGGGTTTTAGACAAAGAATTGGATCAAAACAGTATGCAAAAGAAAAACCTATGAAATTAACATTTAAAGAACGAATTCGAAACTGGCTAATGAATGACATCGACGATGCCGAACCAGTATACGCAGAAGACAGTGACGGACCAGAGATTCAATCTCAAGGATTTCGATTAAATGTTTATGGTGCTAGCGGCGGTACTATTGTAGAAACTACCAAGTATGATCGAAAGAGCGATGAACATCGCCATAGTCTACACGTAGTTACAGAAGACAAAGATCTCGGCGAAGAACTAGCAAAAATTATAACTATGGAGCAACTACGATGAAACATCCTAATCTAGATGTAAAAAAAATCACGATAAAAGAAACTGATGCATACAGAGTTCGTGTTGAAAGTTGGGAAAGCATAAGTCCACAAGGACTGTTTGCAGTAGATATCATTCAAGAATGTTTAGACACCAAGAAAAATATCACTGAATCCAGTGCCTACAATTTTCACATGACTAGAGAAGAAATTAAAACGCTGTGTGAAGGACTGTTGTCATTATGATTATCAAACAAGACATTCGACCGCTTAAAATGATTTGGGTTACATTTCAAAAGGAAGGCATTCATTGCTATCCTGCAGCCGCTACAGACCCTAACCTAGCAACAGGAGATCAATATGATGTTTCGTTTTTGGCTAATCCTCATCGCCATATTTTTCATTTTAGGGTATGGCTTAGTGTCACCCACAATGACAGAGATGTGGAATTTATACAATTCAAGCGGTGGCTTGAACAACTGTATTCTAGCACACAAAATATTTTGTCGCTAGATCACAAGAGTTGCGAAATGATGTCAGACGAATTGTATGACATGATTTCCAATAAGTATCCGGGCCGTGAGGTTTGGATTGAAGTCTCCGAAGACGGAGAAAATGGTTCATTTATCAAATATTAAAAGAGGCTATTATGGCTAAGAATTACAAGGATTATTCCTATTTTGAAAATCGCCCCGACGTTGTTCGGATCTTTGATGACTTGGATGCATATCTAGATTGGTGCAGATTAGAACTGCAACCATTTAATCCTGCAGATCTCTATAAGAGAGATTCTGTGACTTATCAGTCTTACCTGGCAAGTCGTCGTCCAGCAAGACGTCCATATTTAGGCAACAAGCCTCGTTGGGACAATAACGGTCGCCGCAATGAGCAGAATTTTTCTCGTTGATCTAGAAGCAGTTGAGACAAGGTACACGGGTCAATGGAAGACTCATGTACCTGCTTTACTTAAAAAGGCAGGACACAATGTCAACATTATATCAGGTCCTACGGACATTCCTAGTGCTACCACTCCTGGCGCATTTCTCAACTTTGGCGGCACTAATATATACAAGGCTAGCCAAGTTGAGCAGATGGGTCGTTTATTTTGCTCCGGAGCAGTTAAGCCTGGCGATCATTTTTTGTTTACTGACGCTTGGCATCCTGGTATCATAAACCTAAAGTACATGAGTGAGTTGTTGGGTATTCCAATAACAACACATGGCTTATGGCATGCTGGTTCATATGATCCGCAAGACTTCCTAGGCAGACTGGTTGGTAACAAGCCTTGGGTGCGTAATGCAGAGAAATCGTTCTTTTCTGCCTTTGATCACAACTACTTTGCCACTGACTTTCATATTGAATTGTTTAATAGAGAATTACTGAACAATGGACATACTGTAGAAAATCCTTGGTACGAGGAAGAACTTAAAGAAATACTTGCAGGCGAGTATCCTAAGTTTGTACGCACAGGTTGGCCTATGGAGTATATGCAGGACACTTTGCTAATGTATAAGAACATGAAGAAGCGTGATCTTATTCTATTCCCGCATCGTGTTGCTCCAGAGAAACAGGTTGAAATATTCCGTGATCTAAAACATCAGTTGCCGCAATACGAGTTTGTTGTTTGTCAAGATCAACAGTTGACCAAGAATGAATATCATAATTTGTTAGGTGAAGCCAAATTAGTGTTTAGTGCTAACTTGCAAGAAACACTGGGCATCAGTTGGTATGAAGGTGCTATTGTAGATGCTATCCCAATGGTGCCGGATCGCCTAAGCTATAGCGAAATGGCCTTAGATACATTCAAGTATCCTAGCGAATGGACTGAAAGCTATGATGCATATACTGTGTATCGTCCAGACATCTGTAAAACAATTATAGAACATATGGAAAATTACAGAACTCGTATACCCAGCCTAAATAAACAGGTAGATATACTAAAAGAAAACTTTTTTAGTTGCAATAAACTATTAGAGATGTTAAAATAATATAATAAATGTCATCCACGACATTAACTCGGAGAAATAAAATTGACAAGTAAAGAAACAGGCTTGGACGCAATGGCAGGCGATGGCGGATACCAAGAAGGAACCTTGGCAGGTGCAATCCGCATGAGGATGAGACGTGAAGGAAAACGTTTTTGGGCCGGAGATAATATCAGTGATTACTTACACGACAGTGATAAAGAACATCTTATCAACGAAGCAACAGAAGCATTTGAACTTGTGTTAGACAGTTTGCTTATTGATCGTGAAACCGATCCTAATAGTAAAGGCACTGCAAGACGACTGGCTAAAATGTACTTTAACGAAATCATGGAAGGTAGATATCAAGCTGCTCCAGATTGTACTGCTTTCCCTAATGATAGCGAGGATAGATATGAGGGTATGTTGGTTGTGCGTAGTGAGCTTCGTAGCATGTGCAGTCACCATCACCAGCCTGTGGCTGGCGTCGCGTATATCGGTATCATTGCCGCACAAAAACTCATCGGCCTGTCAAAGTACACAAGAATAGCACAATGGTGTGCTCGTCGTGGTACATTGCAGGAAGAGTTGTGTAATGACATAGCTAGAGAAATTAGCAAGGCAACTGATAGCAACAATGTAGCAGTCTATATACAGGCCACACATGGTTGCTGTGAGAATCGTGGCATCATGGCACATTCTAGTCTAACACAGACTACAGTACTTAAAGGTTCGTTTAAAGATGATCCTCACACAAAGAAAGAGTTTTTTGATAACATCAAACTACAACAAGAGTTTGCACCACGATAAGGAATAATATGAAAACATTTGATACATTTGAACAAGTAGAAGACATGGACGCTTGCATGAAGCGACCTATTGTAGTACATGCCAAAAAGATTGATGAAGAATTTAGAGTCAATACACTAGAAGGAAATTACAAACAAGGTAAGCCAGGCGACTATCTAATGAAAGGTATCGACGGTGAGTTGTATATCTGTGATGGTCCGATCTTTGAACGCACTTACAATTTTGTAAAGGAAGAATAATGTTAGATAAATTTTTCATATGGGTTGGTCGCAATAGAAAAGAAATCAGCCTTACTATTGGCGGGCTAAACTTACTATCTGGATTAAGTGCTTTAGTCAACGGTAACTACGGACTTGCTATCGTAGGATTTACAATTGGTGGGGTTCTTATTCTTGATGCTTACAAGGGGATTTAAATGAGTCAAATATACGTAATCAAACCCTTGGAAAAGAAAAGCATTGTCTACCATGTAGAAATGTTTCGTGAGAATCCTGATGGCAGTATTAGTTGGTTTAACATAGATGAAACCTATCGATGGGGGCAGGGATTTGTAGAAGGTGATCTAGATTGCAATCTCCCATGGGAAGGTGATACAGTTGCCTATGCTCGAACTGATTGTGGCTGGGGCTGTGAGTTTGATGATAGCTGTAGCGTTGAATGGGAATTCAGTGATGACATCTCTGAACTGGAACAACAAGAATTAAAAGAATTATACTACGAAGGTGGAGCTGGATGGCTCTATGACGGTGAACACGATTGGTTAGAAGAAGATGCCGCAGTACATATTATTGCACCGTATCAGGTTGATCTATGTGATGAAATAACAGGCGACGTTATTGAAGAGAATGTGAAATTAAAAACTCGACCAAAGCCAAGCAACTCTTGGCCGTTTACACAAAATGACAGGTAATACAATTCTTTTTATAGCACTTATGTTAACCGTAATAGGAATAGTGTTATGGGACATGTATCAGGATGAAAAAATAAGAAATCAAACCTATGTCATAGGTAGTCGTGTATTTGGTAGATGGAACGAGATTCCGTTTGTTGGAACTATAGGTAATGATAGCTCAATTGATTACACCGATGATTCGGAAATCACTATACATTTAGATCTGCCAATGAAGATTGACAAAGAGTTTAAATCAACTATAATAGTCAAACATACAGACATTAAACAACTTTTGAAAGAGTATTAAGAATGAAGGCATTACTTAATTTTTTAGAACGCATTGGACGTAAGCGTATTATCATGGATCGTGTTTGCAACGAACCTTACCTAGAACGCTACTATGTGTTTTTAAAAGATAGAACACACTTTCCGTTTAACGTATTCTTACACAAGTTTCTAAAAGGCGATCCAGATGATGTACATGATCATCCGTGGCCCTATGCAACATTGATTTTAAAAGGTGGTTACTACGAGTACACTCCTAATTTTGAATACGGTAAACTGGTCGGAGAAACTAAACATTGGCGAGGTCCTGGACACTTTCGAATATGTGGTTCAAACAGTTATCATCGTATCGAATTAAAACACGGAGTCACTGCTTGGACTCTGTTCATGCCTGGTCCACACAAACGTGATTGGGGATTCCTAGTCAACAACAAATGGATTCAACACGAACAGTATCTCAAGGAACGTCATGAAAAAGCGTAAAGTAAGGTGAACAAAATGAGAAAAGAAGATTACATACTAGAAGATGCGGAGAAGGAAGGTATTGCTCCGTGGAAGGACTTGGTCCGGGAAGACTTCCATGTCAAGGTGTTTAAAGATAAGTACCCTGTATCAGAAGGTCATTTGTTATTTGTGCCGCAATATGCGGCTGACGGAGTGATTGTTGATTGTTTCAGTGATGCATTAACACATGGCAAAGAGATGGTAGAAAAAGGCGAGTGGGACGGATTTAATATTGGAATTAATTGGGGTGAGGCTGCAGGGCAAACTGTCATGTATCCGCACATACATTTAATTCCAAGACGCAAAGGAGACATGGAAGATCCACGTGGTGGAGTGAGACATGTTATCCCAGAAAAAGGCAATTACAAAAAATGAGTAGAGCATTGTTTATAGGAGATAGTCAAACTTGCGGCTATTGGAGCCATCCTACTAAAGTAGGTCCAGGTAGTTACACCTATTGGAACGACAACAACTATGCAGAAATTTACGGGGAAGATAACAACAAACCTGTAGCTATATATGCAATGGCAGGTGTTTGCAATCGAGTCTACACAGATTGGCTAGCTAGTATGTTTGAAAAATATAATGACATAGACGAAGTGTTTATATGTCTAGCACCATTCAATAGATTTAGACTGGCGTTTGACGGCGAGCTGTCTGACGAAGTTATACCCATTGACTATTTTACTGAAAAGATGAGTGCGTCTGACAGTGTTGTTGATAGGTATTGTGATCAAACTATACAAAATGAAAAAATACAATTATTTCAGAAATCACGGGATAAAGACTATAGCAATTTTCCCGGACTAGATATTGACATGGGCAAAGGACTGGCCTCGCCAAATCTTCGTAAAAACACCTATATGGAAGTTAAGTTATTTTTTGAACTTAACACATTTTTAGAAAAACGTGATTTTTTACTAGATGTCTATGTATGGGATCGTATGTGTGCAGAACATGGTGCTAAACTTTATCTTTTTAATTTTACAGAACGATTAAAATTTCCTAGTAATTTTGAATATTATGGAAAATTAAACAATACTGTGATTGCTTCTAAAACCGTTGAGGCCTATTTTGCTGACAAACTGATAGATCATACAAAATTCTATCTAGAAGACAACGAACATTATAATCGTGAATATCACAAATACATCTCAGATAAATATTTGCCCTGGTTAAAGACACAATGAAAATATTGATTGCAGGAGACAGTTTCGCTACTGTATGGCCAAATGCCGAGTTAGGTTGGCCTACACTGCTCTCTGCAAAATACAATGTGGTTAATCTAGCACAGGCGGGCATAGGAGAATACAAGATTCTAAAACAAATTGAATCTCAGCATGTTGCAAGTTTTGACATGGTAATTGTGAGTCATACCAGTCCCAGTCGACTGCATACTCCACAACATCCCATACATAAACACGGGTTGCACAAAGACTGTGATTTGATTTTAAATGATCTACTTGATAAGTCTTCATTTAGAAATCCCAGTCTCAAGGCTGCACAAGAATATTTCAAATATCATTATGATGATCAATATCAAATAGACATTTACAATTTAATTAGAAAACAGATCAAACTATTGATCACTGTGCCATATATCAGCATGAGTCATATTGATATTGTTAATCAACTTGCAGTAGAAAACAATCATATCGATTTTAGTGGACTTTGGTCTAAAGAAAGAGGAAGTATAAATCATTATACCATTGAAGGCAATTCTAAAATATTTGAAACATTAAAGGACATCATCAGTGAATGAAGTGTTAGTTCCTTGGAAAAAAGAACAAACTGGTTTTTGGTGGAATGAAACCTGTGCTATGGTATTAGAACACTTTGGCCTGCCGGGCAATCGATACACCAGTCATCCAGAAACAAATCAGATGACATTTAAATTTCATAATGAACACGATGCCATGATGTGTAAAATATTGTTGAGTGACAGAATATGATCAAATACATTGTTGGATTTGTTGTTGCCTGTATCCTTTGGGTAGTTGTACTTTCTCAAGTAGACATGCCAGAGTATCGAGTCTACAATTGTAGCATGTCCGAATGGCATCCTGATATTCCCACTGATGTAAGAGAAGAATGTCGCAAGCGTAGATATTTGGATCGGAAACATGAGAATACGATTTAATTAGGAGTTGAAATTGAAAAGCTGGATACTTAGTGTAGAAGAAGCCAACGATGATAGTGGCGATGCCATATTGACTTTTCCACCAGACCTATTGGAACAAGCAGGCTGGAAAGAAGGCGATACATTAAAATGGATAGATCAAAAAGATGGTAGTTGGCTACTCAAAAAAGTTGACACAACTAGTGAAAAGAGTGTATAATATACTATGAGTAAAATTAAAATCGCAGAGCTGTTTTACAGCATACAAGGTGAAGGACGCTATATGGGTGTGCCTTCTGTGTTCTTACGTACATTTGGTTGTAACTTTAAGTGTGCAGGCTTTGGCATGCCTCGTGGCGAAATGAGTCACGAAGCAACTGACATTGCGGCTACACATAAAATGATTACGCCTTTTACAAAGTATGAAGACTTGCCGTTAGTTAGCACAGGTTGTGATAGCTATGCAAGTTGGCATCCAGACTTTAAAGATTTGTCGCCTATGCTTACAAGTGAAGCAATTACAGATCGTATTATGGAAATTATTCCGCACAATGAATGGCAGGATGAGCATCTAGTAATTACAGGCGGTGAACCGTTGTTAGGGTGGCAACGTGCTTATCCAGACTTACTGAATAATTCTAAAATGAAAGCGTTGAAGGAAATCACATTCGAGACCAATGGTACTCAAAAGTTAACACCTGAATTTAAAGAATATTTGAGAAAGTGGAATAGCGAAGTAGGCAAAGAACTTACATTTTCAGTAAGTGCTAAACTGCCATGCAGTGGTGAGAAGTGGGAAGAAGCTATTCTTCCAGAGGTAGTTTGTGAGTATGAAGAAGTTGGCACAGCCTATTTAAAATTTGTTATTGCTACTGAACAAGACTTTGCTGATGCCGAGTGTGCTATTGCTGCATATCGTAAGGCAGGATTTAAAGGACACGTTTATCTAATGCCAGTAGGCGGCGTTGAAAGTGTCTACGCTCTAAATAACAGAGCAGTAGCTATTATGGCAATGAACGCAGGTCTACGATATAGTGATCGATTGCAGGTGCCGTTGTTTAAGAATGAATGGGGGACCTAATGAAGCGTTTTATAGAAAAATTATTTGGTATTGATAAGCTCAAAGCAGAAACTGAGGCCGCAGTAAAATTAGCTGAAGAATCCACAAAAATTGCCAAAGACGCCGTTGCGTCTGCAGAACGTGCTATAGAAGCAGAAGAAACTGCTAAACTATCACCAAAAGATCGTGCAACTAAACTAAAGGAACCTTGGGTAGGTGTACTTAACACTCATGTCAATAAAGATAATATTCGCAACGGCTTTTTTGAGCTTGACTGGAACGAGCAGTTTGTGTTAAAATTAAAACAAGAAGGATACGGATTTGATGGCGACAAAGATGAAGAAATTGTCGATCGCTGGTTCCGTGAACTTTGTGCTAATGTAGTAGTCGATGGCGACTTTGGCGGCGCTGTTAACACTGGCGTTATTGATATTAATTCTGTTAGAAAAAATAACCTATGACATATATTTTAGTTGATACTGCAAACACTTTCTTTCGTGCCCGTCACGTTATTAACGGTGATGCTGACATCAAGTTGGGCATGGCGTTTCACATTACACTCAACAGTATTAAGAAAGCGTGGCAAGACTTTGAAGGTAGTCATGTGGTATTTTTCTTAGAAGGTCGCTCGTGGCGTAAGGATTTTTACAAGCCCTACAAGGCACAACGTACAGCAGCTCGAGCAGCGCATACAGAGCGAGAAGCAGAAGAAGAACGTGTGTTTTGGGAAGCGTTCGATACATTTAAAGATTTTGTCACAGAAAAGACTAACTGCACAGTATTACAACATCCTAGACTTGAAGCTGATGATTTAATTGCAGGTTGGATACAGAGTCATCCTAGCGACAATCATGTGATCATTTCAACAGATACAGATTTTGTACAACTAATCGCACCTAATGTGAAACAGTATAATGGCGTTACAGAAACAACAATCACACACGAAGGCTATTTCGATAAAAAAGGTTTATCCATTATTGATAAAAAGACTAACGAAGCAAAAGTTGCGCCGGATCCAAAATGGTTACTCTTTGAGAAGTGTATGCGAGGCGATACCTCAGACAATGTATTCTCTGCATATCCGGGAGTACGGGAAAAAGGCACAAAGAATAAGGTTGGTCTCCGTGAAGCCTACGGTGACCGTGACTCAAAAGGGTACAATTGGAACAACATGATGCTTCAGCGTTGGACCGACCATAACGGTGAAGAACATCGTGTTTTAGACGATTATGAACGTAATCGACAGCTGATCGATCTTACAGCACAGCCCGACGACATTAGGCAGATCATGTCTGAAACTATTACAACAGCAACTCAGGCAAATAAAAATGTCAGCCAGGTTGGTATTAGATTGATGAAATTTTGCAATCTTTATGATCTTAAAAAGATTGCTGATCAGGCACAGGCCTATGCCGAACCACTTAATGCGAGATACACGCTATGACAGACCTACACGCAAAACCAATTATTGAAAACAAATTCTGGATCGTTGAAAAGGATGGTACAAAATTTGCCACTTTGAGAAAAAACGAAGACAATCGTTTTATTCTCAGCAACGAACTGGGCACTAAAATTTATGACACTAAAGAAAGTCTTACTCGACAATTTGGCAAAGATTTCTTTGTGGCAAAGATTATTAAAGAAGCAGACAATGCACTGCCAAATGAAGTTCACGGCTACTCAACAAGTACCGAACCACACAACGCCATGTTTGACATTAAACGTAAATTACCCCTGTTTACAAAAAGCAGTGATTCAAAAAGTTTGTATTGTGCAGGCTACTATGTAATTAAATTTGACAAGGGTTGGGTTAAATCATTTTGCCCCAAGTTGATTACTCTTCAAAGATACGGTTATCAAGGTCCCTTTAGAACTGAACTAGAAATGCGGCAGGTGCTGGCAAATGTCTCAAAATAATTTGCCCACAAATCTACCTAGCGTAGAAAAATTGCTAGCCAGAGTTGCGGCCGCTGAACGTAGTCAACAAAAAGACATTAGAATATCAATACAAGAAGCCAAAGACTTAACTGCTGAATTAGCAGTATTAACATCCAAGTTAGGTCGTACCGTTCAAGAAATACATGCTATGCTGGCTGAAATACGAGAATCAACCACTAAAATCGACGTAAAGTTCGACGGGGGCGGCTTCAGTTCTTGATAAATATATACGTGGTTAATTAGGAAACACGTATTAATGAGCAGACCAAAACCCAAAGTTATACTTGAACATGCCAATAAGGACACTTTTAAGATCGAACAAATTCTTGAAAGCGATGCCATCTGGGCTGTGTTTTATAAAGGTGAGCCATTCAATCTAAAGAGTGGTAGTCTAGTAGCCAGTTACCCCGGTCCTAAATACAAAAAGGTTTCATTTAGCAATCCCGGTCATGCACACAATCTTGCAAAAAAACTTAACAAACTTTTCAAGACTCAAGACTTTGCAGTTTATAAACTCAGTCAAGGTGAAAAGATAGAGTAAGCTATGGACCGCAAGGATACCTATACTTCGGTATTCCTCAAAGCTGCGGGACAACCGCATGATGCAGAATACGTTAAAAAATTTCGTGCTGTTTGGTGGTATAGTACTCGAGGTAAAGATGTCGGTGGACTGCGAATGACCGATCAATGCCTAGAGTTTGTAGAAACCAAATCAGAAATCAAAACTTACAAAATAGAACTTCCAAAAGATCTAACAATAGGGCCGCAGGTGTTAATTTGGATGGATCAATATCTGGATTCACCGTTCCATTTACAAAAACGGTATATCAAGGTATTGTCCGAAAAAGCCGCTTTTGAACTGTACTTATTTGCCGGCGATGTTAGAAAAATGGGTTCTGCAAAAGCCTTGAATAAAAGATTAAGCCAAGAATCTTCTCAATAAATTATCTTTGAATTAAATATCACTATGTTAAAACTAAACGCTCTTGACATTTTGAATCACAGACAGATTGATTCGGTAGCTCCACATTTTGCTAAAATGAAACTGGCTGATGTAGACCTGTTTGGATCAGATGTTGAAACTTGGATTAGATCCAAGTTGGTAGGAAGATTCTACATAAAAAGACAGCCTGGTATTTCACAAGATGGAAAACTTAAGACTGCCACTTATGTAGGATTCGAGGATCATAAAGAGCTGACTTATTTTATGCTAGCATGTCCACATATAAGGAGAAACACATGACCGAAGAAGTTAAAACACCAGAAGCACAACCAGCTGCAGAAGCACAGCAATCAGCAGCACCCGATTTAAATATCAACGACTTGTCCGCACTACGAAGCATATTAGATGTGGCCAGTCAACGCGGAGCGTTCAAAGCAGCCGAATTAGAAGCAGTTGGTAAGATTTATAATAAACTTAACTCATTCTTGGAAGCTGTTACTAAAAAGGATCAGTGATGAAATCATTAAAACATGTAGGAAAAATGAAAAAAGCAGGTTCTAAGGTGCTAGTAGCTTTTAGAACACTACCTGGCGAATCCAATCAGGCATTGGTTATTCCGGTATCCAGCCTGTCAGATAACTATCATGACGATATCATGAAGTTGGTCGAAACCACCGAAGCACAGGCAGCATTTGAATTTGGTGAAGTATTATTTACAAGATCATTTTCCGACGGCCGTCCAATGTTGCAGGCTCTAAAAGCTGATAACAGAATGGCCAAGGTTCCTACAGACGATGTTTTAATGATGCCGTCGCCTGGCAGCGAAATTGCTCTGCATCAACTTAATACACTTATCGCTGAACAAAAAAACTGTGCAGTAGATGACTTATGTACGTTTGTTTCCGGTGCTAAGAAAAATACTCCGGAAGTCCAAGAACTTGTAACGGTCAAAGACCTTGCTCCTCCGCCGACACCTGCAGTAGCACCTCTCAAGGCAGCTGCTAATGAAGTTTTATCTGATAAAGACATTGCCAAGAGTTATCGCAGTCAGGCTGATTCGATGTACAAAGAAGCTGCCCGTCTACGTAAAGAAGCAGACGATTTAGATCCACCAGCAAAGAAAGCGGCAAAGGCCAAAGAAGCCGAAAGTGCCTAAACCGTTGTTTAAACCGCCAAAGCATCTTGTACAGGAATGGCCAGAAGTCTTTGAAGATCTTTATATGAATACCATGCCGGTTCACTACCTAGAATCAATTAGGTTGGAATTCGGCAATGGTAGAATATGGGAGATCAATATTGCTGAACAGTTGTCTAACAGTCACAGCGATATAATTGCTAATAGATTAGTAGAAACATTTGCTGAATACAAAGAAGATATTAAAAAGATTGATTTTAAAATTGATGTTGAAAAATTAAAAAAAGACATACAAAATCAATCTAATGACTTTTTTAAATAAGAATGTGGAAACTAAAGCAATTAATTTTTATGTTAAAGGCTTTGACTCGTCTAAACAAACAATAGACGATATCAGTCCCACATTCTGTGCTGCTAAATGGTTGCAGGTTAGTTTACATTTAACTAATGGAAAGACTCATAGTTGTTATCATCCCCCAACACACGATATAAATGCAGAAGAGTTATTAACTAATCCTTCTGCCCTCCATAATACTAAACAAAAATTTCACGAAAGGCAATTGATGCTGGACGGTAAGAGACCTGCTGGCTGCGAATATTGTTGGAAAATTGAAGACTCTGGACATATTAGTGATCGATATTATCGCAGCAGCGAGCATTGGGCAATAGATAAACTATCATCTATACAAGATCTGCCATCAGATTCAAATATAGATCCCACTTATGTAGAGGTTAATTTTAATCAAACTTGCAATTTTAAATGTAGTTATTGCAGTCCTCATCTTAGCAGTGAGTGGGAAAAAGAAATAGAAACACATGGTCCATATGTTATCGATGATTACGAGCATAATCAAATAAAAACATTAAGAGATGCTAGACTAATGCCGTTGGTTGCGTCAAGCAAAGATAATCCATACGTTCAAGCATTTTGGCAATGGTGGCCATCGTTGTATACCACATTGAAAGTTTTTAGGATGACCGGTGGCGAGCCGTTAATGGATGCAAATACTTTTAAGATTTTGGATTATGTAAAAGAACATCCTAATAAAAATTTAGAATTAAGTGTAACCAGCAACATGTGTCCTCCAGGAGACTTGTTCGATAAATTTTTAGAAAAAATTAAAACCTTAGATAAGGTAGACCATGTTGTAGAGTGTTATACTCCTGATCCCAAAGACGGATCAGAATGGCAAAGTTGGCCTCACTTTGTAATAGGCAAACAAAATAAACTTTACCATAAAACAGATCTGCCTAGCATTGAAAGAGAGGATATACCAGAAACATTTAACGGCATTGGACCAGCAAATGAGAATGGAAGTTTTACCTATTTGTACAAATATCAAGATCATGCATGTAAGCATTTCAGTTTATATGTTAGTTTAGACAGCGTTGGTGCACAGGCTGAATATATCAGAAATGGATTAGATTTTAAAAAATTGCAAAACAACGTAGAAAGATTCTTATCCGAAACAGAAAATACCAGTGTTAGTTTTATTAATACGTTCAATGTTCTCAGCATATACCAATTAAAAGAATACCTTGAAATGATTTTAGATCTTCGAAAAAAATATTCTCAAAAAATTAAAGGTAAAGCATCGTTTCAACGTATATGGTTTGACATTCCTCTATTAAGAAAACCCGATTGGATGAGTGTGTTTAATTGTTCAGAGGAACAACTTGATATACTCAAACACACTCTTGATTGGATGAAGAATAACAATAGCCGAGAATCATATAACAATACTTCGCAGGGATTTAAATCTTACGAAGTAGAAAAATTAGAAAGAAATATAGACGTAATAGAAAATAATAAATGCAATAGCGCAGACCTGTTAAAAAATGCAAAAGATTTTAAACAGTTTTTTCAAGAGCATGATCGCAGACGAGGAACTGATTTTGTTTCTACTTTTCCTGAACTTAAATACTGGTACGAGAACATAAAATGACAAAAAAATACATAGAAATTATTCACGAAACTCGCGATAAATTAAACACCGTAGGCAAAGGATTTTGTTTAGCAAAATGGAATATGGAAACATTATATCTCCACATGGGAGACAATCATAGTTGCTATCACCCTCGTCCACACAAAGTGGATAAGACATTATTAAAAGCCAATCCTAGTGCATTGCATAATACACCGTGGAAGAAAGAAGTACGCAAGCAGATGCTTGAGGGCAAGCGGCCCGAAGAATGTTATTACTGCTGGAATATCGAAGACCTAGAAGGCAATCATATTAGTGATCGCATGAAACATAGTTCTAATCACCCGGGTACTCTTGATACTATTGTAGAGGCAGGATGGGAAGCTGATTGGAATCCGCGGCATCTAGAAGTCAGCTTTGGAAATGGCTGTAATTTTAGATGTGGGTATTGCTGCCCACAGGCATCAAGTAGTTGGATGGAAGAAATTAAGCGTCATGGCAATTATGATTTAACCTACAATCAATACGGCATAGACTTCTTAGATAATAGCGACTTCTTTAACAAAGATGATCCCAACCCCTATGTTGATGCATTTTGGGAATGGTGGCCTACACTTAAGAAAGATCTAAAAGTATTCCGTATCACTGGTGGCGAACCATTAATGAACCCTAACACATTTAAACTACTAGAGATGTTAGAGAACGAGCCAGAACCGGAATTACAAATTCATGTTAACAGCAATCTAGGTATTACACATAGACTGGTCCAAAAAATGGTCGAGTATGTGCAGCGATTACTTGATAAGAAAGCAATTAAAGGATTTAAATTATACACCAGTATTGATACGTGGGGTCCTCAAGCTGAGTACATTAGAACTGGGTTAGATGTTGTATTGTGGGAAAAGAATTTACGATATTATCTAGATAATTTGCCAGGGCAAGATATTAGTTTTATGATTACATTTAATGTACTAACAGTTGCTAATTTTAAAACTTTGTTAGATAAAATATTACAGCTGAGAAAAGACTACCCTGGCAAACCGTGGCATCAGCGTGTTCAATTTGATACTCCTTATTTGAAAGAGCCTGCGCATTGGATGATAAACATTTTAACCAACGAATTTAACAAGTACATGGACGACAACTTGCAATTTATCAAGGATAATTTCATTACTCCAGATAGTCAAATAGGTTTCAATGAAATTGAATACGAAGTGTTTAAACGAGTAGTTGACTACATGAAACAAAATCCAGTCGATCCAGAAAAAATTAAAAAAGGTCGCAGAGATTTTTATGTATTTTTTAACGAAACCGATAAAAGAAACAATACTGACTTTTATTCTTTATTCCCGGAGTATTTAGAATTCATGGCACTATGCAAACAGGAATATGAGAATTATGGAAAATGAGTTTTATTGCGTAAATGCATCTCATAATTTAAGTGTTAATTCTACAGGAACTATAAAACACTGCTGTATGATCAACGGCAGTAGTAAGGGTAGAGTTTTAGATAACAATCTAGAAGATTTGTGGGTAGAACCGTGGATGCAAGAAGTGCGTGAATATTTTCGACAGGGCAAAAGACATCCTGCTTGTTCTAAATGTTGGAACGAAGAAGATGCCGGGAGAGATAGCAAACGTATTCGAGACAATCGAAAGTTTGATTTTAAGGAAGGCGACGGTATTAAGACCTTAGAGCTTAACATGGGCAATACTTGCAATATCAAGTGTCGCACTTGTCATCCCTACAGCAGTAGTCAATGGGTTAAAGAATACTATGACACCAAAGTTGACAAAGAAAAAACTACCTATAAACAGTTCTTGATAGATTCAAAAGGGTATAACAATAGCTGGGAAAAAGAAAGTCCGCTATGGGCCAATTTAGAAAAGATTGCCGAAGGAATCATTGTGGTAGATTTCTACGGCGGTGAACCATGGTTGATTAAACAACAATGGGAATTTATAAGAACATGTGTTAAGAATGGTTGGGCCAAGAATATGAGCCTACACTATAACACTAACGGAACACAATGGCCAGAAGAATTATTACCGTTGTTAGAAAATTTTAAGTTTGTTAACATAGGATTTAGCATTGACGGACTAGGCGAAAGATTTGAGTTTATGAGGCACCCTGCAAAATGGGACGAAGTCTATGCCAACATGCTCAAGGCCAAGGAATGGTCTAAAGATCGGCCCAATCTATACTTTGATGTATGCCATACTATAAGTGCGTTGAATGTTTATTATATTCCCGAAGTAGTTGACTTTTTCCAGAAGGATTGGAATGTGTATTTGAATCTAGTTCACTATCCAGATTATTACTGTAGTCAAATATTTCCAGATTCTATCAAAAAAGAAATTTGCAAAAAATTGGAAACAATCGATAAGTCTTATGAATCAATATGGCATCAACTGCCAGGAATCATACAATTTGTAAAGGACGGCACATTCGAACAATGGCGTTGGGACAACTTTACAAAAGAAATTGCCGTACACGATGCCTATAGAAAAGAAGACTACTATACAACATTTAAAGAGTTTGGAGATTTAATAAAGAATTATGACAACAAATAATTTTTGGGTTAAAGAGGAACTATTTCAAATACATTGTGAATTGTCAAGTTATTGCAATGCTGCCTGTCCACTATGCCCAAGGTACTACGAAGGATCGGAAATTGTAAGGCCTGATCTCGAACTAGCGCAAATTTCTCTTGAACAATTTAAAAAATGGTTTTCTCCTGCCATTATTAATAGAACCAATCACTGGTTATTTTGTGGTACTGTGGGAGATCCTGGTATGGCAAAGGATTTTGTGTCGATCGTTGATTATCTTTTTAACATCAACCCAAAATTAAATGTAACTGTTAACACCAACGGCGGGATGAGAGGAGTTAAGGACTGGAGTCGATTAGGTGAAATTTCTAAGGCTCACGATCATAGACTACGAATTATTTTTTCCATTGACGGGTTAGAAGATACTAATCATTTGTACAGAAGAAACGTTAATTGGACCACGTTGATTAGAAATGTAAAGGCTTATATAGACCATGGTGGAAGAGCCGAATGGGACTATTTAATTTTTAAACACAACGAACATCAAATTGCCGAAGCAACACAGTTTTCAAAAGATATTGGGTTTTATAACTTTGCGCCAAAGAAAGCTCTTGGGTTTGACGTTGACGGGTCGTTAGTGAAGCGTACTGTATTAGACGGCGAAGGAAATTTACTGTACTGGTTAGAACCACCAGTTGAATTGGCCAATAGAAATTCAACCAACAGTTCCGATATTATAGAATGGCAAATAGATGTAAATTCAACTATTGTTAAATTTTACAAACGAGAAGTTGTTGATCCCCATGAAGAATTAATAGAAAACTATGACGGAAAAACATTTAAAGAAGCTGTAATTGACTTCGATGATTACAATAAAAAAAATATAAAATGTAAATCTAAGACCTGGGGTGGTGGTAAAGAAATATATGTTAGCTCGTCAGGCATAGTTAGACCATGCTGCTATGTTGGCACTACTATAGAAACCACACATTCAACTCCTGAAATTGTTCAATTAAAAAGAAAAGTAAAAGACTACGGACACGATAAGTTTAATTTACACAACCACACATTAGAAGAAATACTCGATGCTGGACATTTAAATAGAGTATTTGCAGATTCGTGGAGTGAAAAAGACAATAATAAAATTATGTATTGCTCTAGTACCTGCGGAGAAGATAGTCAAATTGATCGTATATGGACGCATAAAGGAAATACTAGGCCCAATAAAAGAAACTGGAGAAAATTTTACGGCAAAGAAGATTGAAATTGTGTTAGCAGCCAATCAAAATCATTAATTAATTGTAGTTGATCAACATTATCTTTATTAATTGTCCCAAATTCTTTTCCGGCAATCGCCCCTTTAATTGCATATTCACCGTATTGCTTATCTGCACCTGTAGAGCACCACACTGATAATCGATATTCTGTTTCTCTATCAACCTGGCCTGTAATTGTTTTACTTGATAATTTTACACATTCTCTAAATGCTGATTTCCAAGCAGTAAATGGATCCGTGTTGATACAGGTAATATTACTTACTTCTTGCATAGCGGTAAAGGACGGACTTATAGATGTAGTCATATCCGGCTTCGATAGATCCATATTGATAGTTAAGTTCTTAGGTAATAGTTTGATACCGCCATAGCCGTATCTTAATCCGTTAATAGGGTTTCGACTCCGCCATACTCGCACAATTGATTTAGTATATGTGTCATGCTCAGGAAATTGATCTACTTCGAAATTAAATGTAGGTTCTACAACAGCATCAGCATCAACTACCCAAAACATATCAGTGGTTGATAGTTTTGCTGCTTCGATGTGTGCTTGATGAATTCCTTTAACTCCGTGTACACGTTTTGCTCTAGGAAATCTTTCTAACAGTGTTTGATAGTTTTCATCAGCTGTAGGTTCTTGATAGCTAATAAAGATAATATCAAACGGTTTAGGATTAGATAGTGTAACATCTATCTCTTTCTTATGCACAAAGAATCTATGATTAAATTCTCTATTAGACGGAAAATGTTTTTTAGAAACTAATGCTACACCATCATAATATTTTCCGTTGCGAAAAATATGAGTGTATTGTTCTTCCCATTTTGATACACGATAATCATTTAGATTGTATCCGGATATAAATTCTATATTATCCCATATAATCCAAAAATGATTGGTAAATGCTATTTTTTTTAAATCAGTCCATGTTGTTATCTTACGCACACGATGAGATGCAGGATATTCTTTTTTGAATTTATCCCATTTGGCATCGTCATCTCCTAAAAAAATAATGTCATACATGCACAATATTCCGATAATAGGTTAATCCAAGGTTAACAGTTTCTTCGTATAGGTCTAGTGTGTATTTACTGTGGCGAGCATCTAACCAAGGCCAGTCTAATCCTAGTTGCTGATTAATTTTTGTTCCGTAATCCTGTGCATCTTGTTCTACAAATGTATGATTGACTTTTTCTTCGTAGATAGCTTTTAATAATTCAAAGTCTCGAACATCTACATAATTCCAATCAGTACAGTTAGTCATCCATGTTCCCATGCGGGCACCAAGAACAGCATAGATTCCGTTTTCTTCATGTGTACCAACAGTTGACCACATACGCAGTCTATGAATATTATGCCACCATACTCTCTCTTTAATTTCTAAAGGCGGCACTCGAACTCCGTCATGCAGGGTCATTTTAACACCTTCACGGAACCCTGCTCGCCATGCTTGAAAGGGACTGCCTGTGATAACAGTATCACTGAAGCATTCAGGAAATTGCTGGTAACCGTCTTCCCAGCAAAAATCTACCTGAGCACGATCATTATCGCTGGCTTCATGACTTTTCATGTCTAGCACAAAGTCTTTTCTCCAAAGCTTCAATCCGCCGTTGCCATATTTTAATCCATTAAGTTTATTTCTTCCAACCCAACTAAATGTTTTTATTTTAGACTGTGTAGTGTCAACCTCGTAATCAAAAAATTTAATGTTGACTATGTTGTCAGCGTCTACTGTAACAAACCATTCTGTTTCACTTAATTCTGCGGCGGCTTTGTGTGCAGCGTCACTACCTTTAACTCCGTGTACCCGTTTTGCCCACGGTGCCTTATTGCATAGGTCTGCATAGTGTTCTTCTGCATTGGGCTCATCATAGCTTAAAAAGATAATATCAAATTCTACTGTTTTCATTTTGTCTCAAATACATATTTGTCAAAAATTCTTCGTGTATAAACACTAAATTTGTTAGGTAGTGTTAGCTGAAAAGATTTTGTATTTTCTGTAATGTCACCTACTCTGATGCTAATCATTTCGATTAATGCATTAGGATCGTTGTATTCTGTTATTAAAAAAATCATTGCAGTATCACCATCCCATATAATATTTTTGGAATATTGTGAACTCATAGAAAAATTTAATAAATTATCATCCCTGCTGTAATTCACAATGATATCAGGATCATTAATATTTGACCATTTTTTATCTATAATTCTGTGTAGCACATCATCAATTTTTATTAAATTGTGCATTGCAAATCTGTTTATCTTAAGAAGTTTTTGAGTTGGAATGTCAACTTTATAAGAAAATAAATTTTCAACTCCGTTAGAAATTGCTATTGCTATATCTTCATCAATTTTTATTTTATTTTGAACATCACCGATAGCATGAGAAGGATAGACTCCTAATAAAGAGCCATCTTCTTTAAATGTCGCATAATATTCGATTGTTTGATTGGCCGGTAAATTAATCCATTCATCAAAGTCCATTAGTTCTTGTCCCATGCAATCTCCTCTAACATGCTGACAATTTCGTCGTTCATTAAATCTTTCTCAACATAATGTACTATACTATGCTGTTGATAATTTCCAATTTTTAAATTTCCGGAGGTGGTAAAATAAAAGCCTGCATGTTCAGTTACTTTGTCTGCACTCCACGGCCAATTTTGTACCATAGGTTTCATATGTACAATATTTGGGAACTCTAAGTCGTAACTGATTTCGCTATCAATATCTAAAATTTTAGCACTTAACGCAAAGGCCTCATCGGTGCCAACGACTTTTGGTTTTAATTTATTCAAATATAAATTGCTAAATTCTATAGGATTTTTTATAATATATCTACCTAGATTAAAAAATTCTTCTGCAAGTGCAGAATCTTTCTTAAAAAATGTAAACATAGAATACAAATTAGGAAGATTATTTTTTGTAAATGTTTTACGATAATAGTCGTTGGTAATCACTTCTCCTCTATAGGTAAATGCCTTTGAAGGAATATATAATTCACAATTTTCAACGAAGTAATCAATCCAATGACTATGATCTCTTAAAAATAACATATCTGCATCAAGGCAGACAGTGCTGTCAAACGGACTTAACTGATCCATATAGCTTCGACCGTCCCAATGTGTTTCTTTATCCCAATGAATAACATGATCAAATACCCAAGGACTTTTTAAGCTGTTAACTGATTCTAAATCATCAATTACTAATGCTACTTGATCGTATCCAGGTTGTTGTGTATTTTTGATACTCAGTGCCAGTGCATATGCCAACTTAAGATAATCTATTTCTGCATTTGTTGAAACTACAATCAAATAACCAAAGTTCATATTAACTCCAGTAATTTTTCTTTATGTCTCATAATACTTTGTTTATTCATAACATGCACATCTAGACCGGTTGTGGTAGCGGCTAAGAACTCGCCGCAATTAAGAGGTTTATCAATTAAGAAAGTTAGTGTTGTATTGTTTACTGATTGTAAGATATCTTTATCAAACACAGTTAATATAGGAGGCAATGTGTAAACAAATTCAGTTTCAAACCCATTCATAATATGTTTGGCAATACTAAATGCAATATCATTCCGGTATTGTTTAGAATTGAATCTAAACAAATCAGCGTAATAGACATAGTTATCTTTGATAAAATCCACTAGTTTAAAAAAGAAACGGCTTTCTTCATTCTTGGTAAACATCACTGTGGTTGCCCAAAACATATGTACTCCTGTTTCGCTTACTCGCTGATCTAGTACACCGCTACGATCGCCAGTAATATCATTCATAGAATGTCCCAACATTACACTACTATCTACACTCCAATATTCATTTAATCGATTAGAAAAAATCAAATAGTCGCTGTCAATTAACAGGGTTTGATCATACGGACTAATATCCCAAACTGAAAATCTATTTGAGTTAACAAAGGGTACAGTTTGGCTGTAAAATCCGTCATGTAGTTTTCTTGTATTTTTTGTTCGAGGCTTTTCAATTTCAATAATTTTATCAAAAACTGTTACGGCCGTCTCATACATATTAGATTCTTTAAGCCAGCCAACTGTCCACTTGTCTGTGATCAAACTTACAGGTAGACCTAGATGTTTCTTTGCTAGGCCTCCCGCAATTATACTCATAGTACCGTAGTCAACTTCAGGACCATTATGAGCAAAAATCAATATTCCTCTAGTCATAGGCTTAGCAATTTTTCTACAGTTCTACTGGATTTTATTTTTTGATATTCTTCATGATACTCATAGGTTGAGGAAAAATATCTATCTAAAATTTCATCTCGAAATTCTTCTAAGTTAGCTATGAGTATTGGATTTTCATTTTGATCAATTAAAGGAACATTTTCTGTTCGACCTTGATCAATTAGCATTTGAACAAATACCAACAGAGACCTGTCAATTTTAAAAATTCCGCCGGAATGGCCGTAGGTTAATTTACCTTCGATTTTCTCTCTAAGAGTTTTTCGTTGGATTGCTAGGGTTTGTCTATAATTAGAAAAATCAAGAGCAGCTTTTAGACGTTCGTCCATGGTATCTCCTATTAAACACGCACATTATTTATGTGATGGTTTAAAGGAGATTAAAAATTATGAACCGGAAATTGCGCTGACTGATGTGGTGCTCGGTGCGATGATAGTAAAGGTGCCGCTGGGTTGCAGGAATCCAGACGGACGCACCTGGTCAACAGTAAGTGTAAGTGTGCCATCCACTAGGTCGCCTGGAGGAGGATTTGGTGAACCGCCTGCTCCTGAATCTGTGTAGTTATCTGTCCAAGTTACTCGAAATGTTATTGAATTGGCCGTTCCTGTGGTATTATTACTGACATTGCATAAAGCCTCAAGTCTCCACTGATTGGCAGAATAAGCCGCACTACCGATTGTAGTATAAAATGTTTGATAAGAGTTGGTGAGTGAAAAGAAATTAATACCGACTAATCCACCAGCGAATGCCTGTGTACCTGCGCCGCTGAGAAGATTGCTCCAAGATGTGTTTTGTGCTTCACCGTTGCCGCCGGTTCTTGAACTAGCGAATCGAATCTTTCCGCCAGCGTTAAAGAAAAATCTTGCCTGTTCAGCTGTGGAGAATGTAATAGTGGCAGTAGCAGTTAAAGAATTTGCCCAAGAAGATGTGAATGTTTTGCTGTCAATGGCCTCTGTGACAAATTGGCCGGTACCTAGATCAAATCTATTTGTAGTTGCTGTATCTGCAAAGGTGTTGTATTGAAAATTAGGTTGACTGGCTCCATATCTTATCACATCACCCACAGCCACTGTAGTCAATGCTGCGGCTGAACCTGTTTGATGTAACAATGCATTGTAGATATCATATCTCAAAGCGTCCCATTGAGCCTTTGTTACTGAATTTCCTTCTGCCACCAAAGAACTGAATGTGGTTTGTCCGTAACCAAAATTACCAGCTCCTGTAGCCATTACATTGAATATTTTTGTTCTGATTGTATTATAATCAGTTGCAGAAATAAAATCACCGATTGCCATAAATTTTCCTTATAATACCAATGCTTCAACTAGTTTGCGATCTAGGTCTGTGTTTGATTCCAATGCAATAGCAAACACATCGGTTGCCTGCGATTCGGCTGCTACAGCACTGCCGTTGTTTGCAGCTACAAGACGTTGACCTTTTTTCACAGCTCCAGTGACATACACCGGCACACGCCCTTTAAGAGCAATATACGTTCCGCCTTCAAGATCCTTGTTCATCATAAATCCTGGATTGGCTGATACTACTCCCACAGCTCGGTCGCCGTGCTGTGCGGCAGTGACTTCTTTGTCTCCGCCTACCGCGACTACTGTGCCCACTTCATATTCTTTATCTGCTAGATATTTTTCAGCAAGATCTGCATATTGCGCTGCTGTTGCAGTACCATCGAAGGTATTAGCTAATAGATTTCCCGAACCATCTCTAGCTGCAATTGTGTTGGCTGTTTTTGTGGTCTTGGCTGATCTATAATTGGGATCTGTATCTACTGCTGAATCATTTATTCTAGTTCTATCCGATTTATCTACGACTCCAACAAATCTAGTAGCAGTGATGTTACCACTGCTATCTCGCAGAGCCACAGAAGTTGCCACTGCACCAAGTTCTCCGACTAGACTGTTCAAAGTCAAAGCATTGGTAGATGTACCTGTGACTGAACCTATCACGTTGCCAGTGAGTGTTCCCGAGAAGCTGCCTGAGAATATTTTTGTAACTGCGGCATAGGCCACAGAATTGTCGTCGGCAAGTATGTTGCCTTTGTGTACACCTGTGGTATTTCCGGTTACATTACCAGTTAATGCTCCGGTGAATGTGGTGGAATACACGTTGGACCATTTAGAGACCGTGGACCCTAAAGTGAAGAAATTATCTGAGCCCGGAATCATGCCAGTTGGAGTTATTATGCCAACATTTCGAAGATCACTATCCGATACTCTTATTCTCAAAGTTATGGTGTTGCCTAATCTGTTTTCAATAATAGGTTCATCACCGTTTTCAACACGGATTCTTAAATCATTTTGATCGCCTACTGTGAGACCGGCATCGGCAAAAGCAATTGCATTGGTAAAAGATATCTCACCTAGTCTAACATATTCACTGGCAGCATAACCACCCAGTCTTAATGCATTGCTTGCTGATCCCCAAAAATAATGATCTGTGGTTGTTACTCCAGTTGTACCATTAGTGTTAACTAGATTGACACCTTTCTTGATCACTGAAAATCCTGTTATAGGATTTAAGACGCTGTTTAGGGTAAATGCATCTTTGCTGACAATTGATATTACATCACCGCCAGATTGAAATTTCACTATGGAATGATTGTTGTTGAGAGTGTCTTTGACTACCTGTGCCTGTACTGCTGATGCACCCAGATCTGGCAGAGTTTCGGGACCGATTAATACAAATTCAGTGCCAGTATAGGCATACAGTTGTTCTGCTCCGGTATCAAACCAAAAATCTCCAGCCTGTAATCCGCTGGGAGGAGTAGGTCCTATCTCTGCGCCACTGGCTGTTCTAAATTTTGTGCCGTCATAGAATCGTAGTTTTTTTAGGCCGCTATCATACCAAATTTGGCCAGTTACTTTTTTTGGAGGTGCTGATGTATTGGCAAAGTTTTCCAGCAAATGTAGGAAATTCTCGTTCTGTACTTCGCCGTAGCCAGCGTAATTCTTACCTACAAAACGCAAATCAGTGGTGGTATCAATGGTACCGTCGTCGACAGAGACTAAGAACGTTCCATTAAATTTGTCTACTTGATATGCCATTGATCAACTCCGTTGTAACTATTATTTATCGTAAATACACCCATTTAAACTCTACCCACTGCTACTTCTATAACACCACTTGTACCATCAAAATCTGTTAGTGCTTTGCCTATAATTGTACCTATTTGAGGATTGGTTGCTTTTCTAGCATATCCTCCGCCTGCACTCATCAGCATGTCACCTTTATGTATGTTGCCTCTAACTTTACAAGGTGCTCTACCTTGCAATGCAATAGCAACTATATAGTTACCACTACATTCGCTGTTCATTAAATATGCTGGATCTGTTGATACAATACCAGCTAACTTATTCGATCCGTCTTCTGCTAGAGTTACTTCAAATTCACCACCAAATTCAAGTACAGTTCCAGGCTCATATTCTTGATCTGCCACGTATTTTTCTGCAAGATCTGCGTATTTTGCAGCAGTAGCCGTGCCTACAAAAAAGTTAGCGTGTACGTTGTTCCATTTTGCAGTAGATATTCCTAGATCAGTAGTATTGGTGTTTACTGGAATCATAGCTGGCGCATTGAGCCCCCCTAATGCTAATGCTGTGGCTGCATTTACCATAGAAATTGCAGCCGTACTTGACGGTTGCGTTGGATCAAGAATTGTGAAACGTATTCCAGAATTACGTGAATGTAATGTTGGTATTGTAGATGCGTCTAAATATATTCTCAAAGGCGCCACGCTGGTGCTGGGTCCTCCGAGTGTGATGCCAGTTGTGCCGGCAACATCTAGAGCAGATAGAGTTCCTACATTTGTAAGATTGGAATCTACTATGTTGGTTGCCAATTGTGTGCCAGTCAAGGTGTTGCCGTCTGCAGGTACTGTGATATTTGCGCTGCCATCAAATAGTACTGTATTAATTGTTCTTGCTGTTTGTAATTTAGTAGCTGTAAATGCGTTGCCGGATAAAGTGGCCCCTATGAATTCGTTGGCTTCTACTATGTTAAAAGTACTGATTCCGCCAAATCCGGCGATCACGTTTCCAAAGACAGTACCATTTAAATTAGCAGTGATGGTTCCTGCTGAAAAATCGCCAGCACTGTCTCTGGCCACAATTTTGCCTATGACATTATTGGAGGTGGCATCCACACTCCAAGTAGTAGCTGTTGATCCATTAAAATTTGCACCAGTGAGATAGGTACCTTTTGATAATGTATTTGTGGTGTTGGATGTTATGGTTATGTCTGTTTGGCCGTCGAAATACACACCATTTATGGTTCTACCAGGATTCAATTTACTAGCAGATTCTGCATTTCCCACAAGCGAGCCTATGACTGGTCTAGCTGTTGAAATATTGGTGCCTGCCTGCAGAATTGAAAATCCAGGTATAGCGTTGGTGTCATCTATGGTAAAAGCATCATCAACACACACTGCTAACACTGTGCCATCTACCACCACCTTGATAGCTGCATGGGTAGTGCCATTGCTATCTATAATTGTTTCGGCTAGAACTTTGGTTGTGCCAAATCCTTCAATGGCTTCTGGTCCTATTAATTTCCAAAATCCAGAATCATATACAAACAGCTGATCTGTGATATCTTTGTACCAAATACCACCGTCGAATCCTTCGGGTTCAGTGTCACTGATAACAGCAGATCCTACAGGAGTCCAGGCTGTACCACTATAAACATTCAGTGAGCCAACATCGGTGTTATACCATGTTTGTCCTGTGATTGGTCTAGACGGCGGATTTTCATTGGCAAAATTTTCAAGCAGAAACAAAAAATTCTCATTCTGTACTTCACCATAGCCAGTATAGTTTCTGCCAAGCAATCCTAGACTGGTTGAGGTATCTAGTGTGCCATCTTCTAGCACCACTAATTGCTGACCGCTAAATCTGTTTATGATATATGCCATTTATCGCTCCGTTACATATTTAACTATTAAGATACAAATACCCATGCGCCAGAAATAATCTGGAATGTTTTGACTATCCTTGAAACAACCAGACCAGGCGCT
>Ga0208974_1000050_pt1 | contig 52953 bp, 28 predicted proteins | sample GreLakmeER15MSRF_FD_187699 | JGI IMG/M metagenome (GOLD analysis project Ga0208974, IMG submission 187699) | Freshwater lentic microbial communities from great Laurentian Lakes, MI, USA - Great Lakes metaG ER15MSRF (SPAdes) | ecosystem: Environmental > Aquatic > Freshwater > Lake | place: Great... | reverse complement strand
GAACTAAACCTTCCCGGAAATGAGAAACCTTCCCGGAAACGCGGAAACCAAGTGGCTCCTGACCATGGAAGCGGAGTGGGGCGGCTACAGTGCGGAGGGGCTGGCGGTGCAACAACTCGGGCAACGGAGCAACGCCATGACACGCGGCGCCCCTGTGCTGAGGTGGGCTCCGCAGCGCATCCGCGAGGACAAGGCCCTCGTGGAATACCTCGTCTGGTCGAACCCGTCCAATCTTCTCTACGTGAGTCCGGCACTCGGAGCCGACGCAGAGGTCGCTGCCGCGGCGCTCGCATCGCCCTTCTACGCCGAGCAAGACCCTGAACGTCCCGCCTGCTGCGTGCTGAGCTGCTTCTCAGACAGTGTGTGCGAGAACAAGGAGGTTGTGCTCGCTGCCCTGGCGCGTAGCGGCTACGAACTCGAGTTCGCCGGCGAGGCCCTGCGCGCAGACCCGTACGTCGTCGCGTGGGCGGGGGCGCCGGTGGGCGCTGAGCCGTGTCGCGAGCTGTCCAAGACATTCATGCGGCTGCTGAAGTACGGCGTCAGCGTGGAGCACGTGGACGCAAATTGGAGGGCGCTGTCGCAGGACAAGATGATGATGATCCTCTTCGGTGCATATATGGAGCATATCGACCAGTGGCCGAATCTTCCGCTAGGGAGAGGGGAGGCGACTAAGCAAAGTATCTGCGCGCAGCTTAAACAACTGCTCCCCTCTCGCTGCCCCCTCTGCCTGCGCGTCGCGCCGCCCGTGCGCGACGTGCTCTGGCAGACGCGCGAGGAGTGGGACGGGGTGTTTTGAATCAATAAAGTTGATAATCATGCTTTTATTATTCACACAACTCCTAGCGCGGCATGAAGCGCGACATTCTTGTGCTCGAAGTAGTCTGAGGCGGCACCGCCTGTTCTTGAAGAACAAGGACAGGGGGTTGAAGAGAAAATATTGAAGGGCGTGGAATGCCGCGTCTGATCGGTGCAGGGTTCAGGTTCATGCGCACGTTATTAGTAATGTCACGCACGTACGCAGCAGCATCCATGTCATTGCGCGCACTGTTGATGTTGTCCATTGTCTGCAGGAACACTCCCTCCATGGCATGTTCACGACGCAAAATAGCATGTCTACGGCCACGTCGAGCAGACGGAACTCCCCTGCCCCGCCCCATCTGTGTTGGCGCGGTCTGCATCTGTGGCGCGGTCTGTGGCGCGGTCTGCATCTGTGGCGCTGTCTGTGGCGCGGTCTGCATCTGTGGCGCGGTCTGCATCTGTGGCGCGGTCTGCATCTGATCTGCGCCAACGATTTGCACCCCGGAAACGATTATTATGGCCCGGAAACGATTATTATGGCCCCGGAAACGATCTCCCGGAAACGATTATCGCCCGAGTGGTACAAAATACATTTTCGCCCCGGAAACGACTTCAATTGATATTCCCCCCAGGCACGTCTCCCAAACTCGGACAAATCCCCGAAAGGAATGCGCTTGCACGTGTTTGTTGTGGACATCGTCGTTGCTATGTTGGCGGGCGCAATGTACTGCATGGCACGCACGAGCGCAAGGCAGAGCAAGAACGGGCTGTGCGAGCTTGTTTGTGCTGAAAGTCCAAACATCGTGCGTGTCGTTCCGTGCTTCGTATTGCCCATCGCAGGTTGCTCGGGGGAAGAGCTGCGTTAAGACCTGAGAATGGCATTCTCGTACACGCATGGGTTGCCTATTCCGTACTGGACCCCAATTGCTACCTACACGAGAGGCGTTGCTGTGCTGCGGTGGGCGGACGACGACATAGCGAATGACAAGACCATGGTGCAGTACCTGGTTTGGGCCAACCCATCAAACCTTGCATATGCGAGCGCCGCTCTCAAGGCAGACGAAGACATTGTGAGTACTGCGATGATGTCTCCGTACTACTTGCAGCCAGAACCCGCCATGCCGCCAAGCTGCGTCTTGCGCTATGTTGATGAAAACATACGGAACAACAAAACCTTTATCCTCGATCACCTCGCAAGCAGTGCATACGAAATGCAGTTTCTCGGTCCTCATTTGCAGAACGACAAGACGGTGATTGCATGGGCTGGGGCTCCACACGGAGCAATCTCTACAATGCTCCCTGACCATGACTTTTTGAAGTTTCTCAAGGACCTTCCTCCCACGGGCATTTCTTTTCGTTACGTGGAAAACAATCAAAAAAGGGTGTTTGATTTCCATGCAAAGTACCTTGTGAACAAGGACATTTTCAACGGCCGGAAAATCTGCATGGAAACGCACTGGGGGAGGATGAAAGAGTCGGAAAAGATCGAGTGGTGCAAATGGATGTGGGGAGGTATAAATGAAAAACTCCCCTTGTACTTCAGGGTTTCGCCTGCGATGCGGGAGGTGCTGTGGCCAACAGAGGCCACGGATGCTTTTTTGGCCCATGCTGTATTCCCGGTCCCTACCGATGTGGTATTGCCGGATGTGGTGTTGCCGGATGTGGTGTTGCCGGATGTGGTGTTGCCGGATGTGGTGTTGCCGGATGTGGTGTTGCCGGATTTTGTCCCGCAGAGTCCCCCCTCTTCACAGTGCCACTTCCGCAAAAACGGCTTTTGGGGAAGTGAAAGTGTGCTTGGGGAGCAAAGGTGAGGTTTTCGGGGAAAGGTGAAGGTGGGAGGGTGCCAAGGTGAGGTTTTCTGGAAGGTGAAGGGTGCAGTTATTTGAGGAGTGTGCAGTTATTTGTTTTTGTTTCTTTATTAAACGCTTTCAGCCAGTTACAACACAATGGGAGAGATCTGGTGTTCTTCGAGCCAGAACCTGGACGATGCCTCCGCTCCGTCGAAGCCAGCCACGGGGTTGATGAGCTCCACAAAGTACAGATCTTCTGTGACGGAGTACCTAAGTACACGCGCTCGCTGGTTGTTGTACGCTCTGTTGAAATCGATGATACAGAAAACCATGCCCTGGTGTTTCAGTTCGAGCTTCTCCCGGTCCTCCTCTGACATTCGCTGCTTTCCTTCAGTGAGCGACAGTGCGACGGCTGCCTGTAGCTCTGCGGACTCTTCCAAGGCTTCACGTAGGTCGGCATCTTCTTGCGCCGCAGCGGGGGGTTTGCTCGAGGCTTGCGCCGCAGCGGGGGGTTTGCTCGAGGGCCTGCCCCTCCTCTCGTTCATGCTTTGACGGGCTAGGGCTGCGTCCAGCGAATAGTGCTGAGCGCCGCCGAGCTGCCACCCCCCACCCCAACCGCTGCCATGAAGGCTGTTCGTCATTGCACGTTTGATGTCCTCCTGCTCTTTGTCAAAGGCTTTCTTTGACTCGGCCATAACACTGGCCAAGACAACATCGTCATCCCTGACGGGAGGTCCTGCTGTCTTCTTGGCTGCCTCGAGGCTCGCTAGAGTGGCAGCGAACACGTTGTTGAATTGTTTACGGTCCTCGTGGGTTGGGTTCTGTATTTTCTTAAACTCGGATACTAACATCTTAAGCGGATCCATGTTTGGAACAACTCAAGAGATTACTCGGAATCAGTGTATACTTAAATATAGGTTTCGCCAAAAATTATTGAAATTAGTACGCAAATTTTTATTGAAATTAGTACGCAATCATCAAACCATCAGAAAAGCCTGTTCCTGTTATAACAGGGCAAGAACCTATGACATGGCAAGCGTTTGTGTATATTGTGGTTATGTTTGCAGCAATCTCGTTGTGAGACGTGTACTTAATGCCATTTGTAGGAGGCACATGATGTCCTTTTGCAAACAGCCCACAGTTTAAAGATTTTATGTTGCGCATCTGAACTGCTGACAGTGGCATCAAAATATTGTTAATCGGACACAACGACATTGATTGCCTGAAAACGAGGGGCATAAAAGAGGTCTTAATTTTCCTTGTGTAAGTTTCAGCATCATACTGATTCAGGGCAAGATAAGCTCCAGCAGTGCGCAATCGAGATTTTTCATCACTATTTAAGGGAGCTGCGAAAGCAATTTTTGCATGAGTATGAAGCAGATTGGTCATAAAACAAGTCCCTGGAAGAATTTTCGTGTTGTCGATCATTTGTTGTCGTCGGATCTCCTCAGGATCTGTTGTCAAGTTTAAGCCTGTTTGCATAATAGTCGATGGATCGTCCTTGCTTTCACACATGTCAACAGAGAACATGGTGCCAAGATCACCGGCACTCAAAGCAACACAGTAAAACATGGTATTGAGCATCGCTTGTAATTGATCCTTCGTTCGATCTTTTTCGTCTCCTGCTTCGAGAGAAAACGATTGAATGGCATTTATGGAAGGTGCAGATGTTTCGCTTATCTCCTGCGATTGCAGGCAAGTCATCATCAATGCGTTTGAAATTGTGGAAACGTTAGATTGCATTTTCTGAGTGATTTCCATGGCGTGTAATGAAGATTTGATGTTGCTAGCCATTGCGGTATTGAGCGGTACGTTGTCAATCTTCTTTTGCAACGCGAGACGGGCTGGTGAGGGATTACCCATAGTAACCTGAAGAGTGGCGATTTGCGCCGCGTTTGCAGAGCTTGTTCGTGCGATGCCCGTTCCCTCATAAATGTTTGATGTCTTGGCAAAGAGCGTAATAACAACAGGAATATTTGTTTTGATGTTTTGTGTTTTGTTGTTATTTGTTTGGACATTATTTGTTTGGACGTTATTTGTTTGGACATTATTTATTTGGACGTTATTTGTATTTGTTGTGTTGTCATTTGTTTTTTTGTCAATGGCAACTGAGGTCCAGCACACATTTTTGCATCCGACATCCCCGCGAAATACGGAATGTCCATTGAGACCACTAGATTCAGAAGACCAAAATCTAAAAAAATTGGCAACAGACAAGTTATTCATCGGCAACAAAGATTCAGAAGACGACACAGTTGACGAAGCAATTTGGGGTGCCTTTGCCAGCAGAGAGCAACACGACATGTTATCAAAACTTTGATGATTCTTTCCTGCTGTCGTTATAGCGTTCTGAAGAGTCTGTATGCTCAAGTTCTCGAAGTTTACATGTTGTCGGATCTCCTGGGGATCTGTTGTCAAGTTTATGCCTGTTTGCATAAGAGTGTTGTTCTGCTGTGGCTTCTGCTGTGGCATTTGTGTAGCTTGTCGATTGTTTTCGTTGATGTGTGTATGTACCTCAGTGGCAAGTTGAATAATTGTTTTTGAAGCTTGAATCACATCTGGAGGAAAAAAAGTAAAAAGAGCATGCTCTATTGATTGCAAAAACTCCTTTTTGCCATAAGCCAGACATAGACTTTTCATAGCTGCGAGTTCGTTGGCATCATCTTCACAATCCCAGAAATTGCGCTCGCCGGGTCCAAGTCCAGTGACAACGCTCTGGTCTTCTCCTGCTTTGTTTTTCAGCAATATTACCTTGGATTGAAAATCGACACGCCCACTCCCTGTACCATTGATTTCCACTTGCGTTGGTTGTAATTCAGTAGCATATAAAGGGTCATTCCCGTAGGTGTTTCTAGAAACAACATTCTCTTGACACTTCCACATCAACTCGTGCACCAAAGCCTGACGGCCGTGTACACGAACAAACTCTGTGTTTGCCGTGTGAAACAAATCAGTATCAAAACTTGTCACATTGGTAGCATTGTCGTAATGTATTGGCACATCAGCTTCCTGAGCAATCTTGACAGCAACACTTGCCAAACAATTCACCATCTGTAAAAAGCTTTGTTCTGACTGATCTCCAGCAATAGCGCCAACGCGCAACAATTCCATCCCCTGTCCACATATTTTCGCACCTTCAACACTCCCGTCTGTGTTGACTGTTGCACCCAGGGATCGACTCATTTGCAACTCCCACGTAACAGGCATTTCAGCATCGGTGAAACGTTTCAAAACAGCCTCACAAGCTTGTTTCCTCTCTTGACGTGCCTGAGTCAACCCTGTCACCAACTGCAGAAGTGTCTCACAAGGCCTGCCCATGCGCAACTGCATGAAGGATTCATGAGCTTTTATAAGATCCAATTGCTGGCTCATGCTGTTTTGAAAATAATTTTGTTGCATCAGATTTCCGTCAGCTAAGGACAAATGCAATTGCCACGTTGTGTTATTATCTTCACATGTGACAACTTCAACCATAGATGTGCCTTGTGTGCTCAAATGCTGCAATAATTGCGTAAGAGGAATACATGCTGTGAATACGTGAGTAACTCTTGCCTGCGTAATGCTCGGAATGGAAGCGTTCAATGCAATTTCCGCCGGCGAAAGAAACAGGACTTTGACCTGTATAGACGGTGTGAGCCGACAAATATCATCACCCTTTTTGGATAAAACAGTCGTCTGCGGTTTGAGTACAGTCACTGCACCTTGTGTCTCAGATACACAGAACGACTGTGAATCAGCAGGAAGCAAACAACTGACACACATAATCTGTTCTGCTGCCAGTTTCACAGTATAATTGCCCGTTGATGCAGCAGGTGCTGTGATATCGTCATTCGATACGAATTGCTGTGCAAACATTCCAATGTGTACACGAGAGCTTTGTACATGAGAGCTTTGTACACCAGAGCCTATTTTAGTTACTGTTTCAGCGACAGCTTGTACTTTGCAAATATCCACAACCATTGCGGGCAAGCTAATTGCTTTCACATTGGCACTGATTTGTGCCATACGAGCTCTTATCGTAAATACACAATTGACTTGTTTGTGCGTGATATGTCTTTAACAAATCGAAACAATAACACACACAGGGGATCAAACTAAAACAGAGTGTACAACGACACAAAATATTACAATATATTACAATATATAAAAATATATAAAAAAAAAATATAAAACCACGTATAAACCCTACACCTCCCAGAGACCAAATCGAGTGCAATACTCCGTGAAATATAGATTGCTCGTCTCCTGATTGTAAGTGTTTTTTTGAAGTTCACACAAAATCGTGGTCGCGTGGTAGTTCAGAACTATTATACCCAACACGATTATCCATGCCGTGTGCTTGTACTTCTGCACCAGTGATTTGTAAAAGTAGTGCGCAGTATCATAGTACGTTGACCTGTACACAAGTCCTGTGAATTCCAATGACAAATCGCCGAATGTGAGAACCACAAACCCAAAAATGGCAAAAATAAACTGCTGTTGTGAACCAAAAAGGTGTTTGGAAGTGATCCTACCAGGACCTGGAGTTTCAGAGTTAATATCTCGCTGAGAGTCAAGACCAGCCAAATAGAAAAACAAAAAGATCATAGCAGCAATCAGCAACACAATTAGCACACGGTTGTATACCAATCCTCGCATGTTTGTGTTGTGTGCTGTGCTTGAAGGCTCAGTGTTATCCTCAGTGTTATGCCCTTTCGCTGACGCTATGCCCTGCGCTTGTAGATGCATCATTCGCAAGACGTTGCTGATGTGAGTTACAAGCCCAATTGTTGTGAACAGAACAATCACAGCAACTATAACACTGTAATCAGCAGCTCCACGTTGCAGTGTGATTCCGACTGCAGTTACGGTGAGACCAATAATGATTGGCAGATCCAAGGATATTTGCGCAGTGTACATGTTCTCCAGAATTGGCGATTTTCTTGTGGCAGTTGCTCCTTGCTCCCCTTCTGTCTCCACTGCTAGCATCCCTGGTGTCTGCCATGCGCCTTCATTGTTAACAGCAAAATATATTTGGTCTTCTGTTGTAGTGGATGTACTAGATGATACTTTCCAAGATTCGAAAAAGTGCATTACAAGTTTCTTTATGATGCTGAAACCGGCTAAAACGCACATCACAGCAAATAGAATCCACCATATAACAATTACCCCAGTCAAAACAAAAACGTTCTGCAAGTGATCAATAGCATTGCCATCTTCGACTTCCCCAGGCTGACCTGCGGAAAGATGTCCTAGAGCAAAAAACATTGCGACAAGCGGAACAACAATGTTAACGAGAGTCACAAATGCTTCAAATATAACAAAATATTGATTGTTCTTCTCCTTGGAAGATCCGCTTGTAGTTGGGAATAAATCGATGAGATGTCTGTTGACACAAGTCCCCCAAGCAAATAGAAGAGTACTTGCAATGAGCAAAAGTATTTCTCCCGTAACAATCCAGTACACTTGGTTAGTGACCCCTACAATTGAAGTTGTCATATGTGGAACTCCAGAAAAGATACATGTCTTAAATGCATCATCATACTTGGCCAAGTACTTTTTTTTCGCAAAATCATTCCCCGAATCCAGTGCACGCAACTTGTTGTATGCGTACATCTTTGCTGGCCACTGTTTCATGACAGACAGGGCCTCTTTCAGTGTGGCCTGTTTGAAAGTGTGTTCTTGGGTCACGAGTGTATTACATTTGTCATACTTGCAATAATACTTGACAAAAGTCATAAAAGGTTTCAACTGTAGAATGTTCGTCAGCGATGGATTAGCTACAGAGTTAGTGAACAATGTCGAGTTTTCCACATTCTTCACTTCTGGAATAGTCTCGAATGCTGTAATCTCTTTGATGATTACCTGATCAAGGTCAGTATTGGTAGCATTTGCATAGCTTTCCAGATTCTTCAAAGAACACGAAGTATGCTGGCTCTTTTTGCATTCTTTCGTTTCAGTATCTCCTCCACCAGGCAGATCAAAAGGAGTAGCAAAGTCTCGCAAGCAACTGCACGTTGATCTGTCGTGATTTTCATATGTAACACCTTGGTAATTGTCCAACGCCTGCAACATGAAATTCATCAAAAACTTGGATTGGGAATCTTTATCAGGTTTCATAAAATTTTGTGCAAGAAGATCTTGCAGGGACATTTCAGGATTAGTATTCTTGTCCCAACGATCTCCGTAGCATCCCATGAGAGTCATAACAGTGTGAATGGGACTGACATAATATTTGCCCAATGCCTCGACTCCTCCGTCCCCTACCACATGGTCTTGTATATATTTGTATACTTCCTGTTTTTTTTGATGTTTCTGCAAGTCCATTGTTTTAACAAAGGTGTTGTTTTCAGGTAACATGTACTTTGCAAATGGAGTTCTGTGTGTTATGTAAGTGTTTGTATAAACTGTATTGTTAATGTGATTATAAGCGAGCGATCTGTCCTTGCCCTGCACATGTCGCAGCATTGGGTGGTACGAAATGCTCACGCTCAATGTTACAATGATAGTGGTGTATGCTGCTAACGAAAACGTGTCCATAAGTATTTGTCCGCAATGCGTTGCGCTCTGCGATGGTTTCTCTTCATCCTTGTCAGACATATTAAGAAATATCTTTAATATGATGTACATGAAAAATGCATGGCAAGGGCACGTGAAGTAAGGAGGAAACTTTGAAAAAAATAGCAAATAGTTCGAACGAACCATGACAGGATTTGGGATGAAACATGCCTCACACTGTGGATACTCGGTGTACCCAAATGCTACAAGATTGTAACACGTTTGGCAAAGCTCTATATGAGTACGTCTCAACATCAGCAAACAAGTCATCAGAAATTCAGACTGAACCCGGTGTAAATGCTCTTTTACTGCTTATCGAATTTGTTTTTGATATGCTGCATGATTGCGGAATGTCAGTTCTATATAGAGTGTATATAAAGGTTCGAGACAGAAGAGACTTTGAATTTGAGATTTTCAAAGAATGGGATGAGTGCGTCCTGAGTCGTATACCGTCTAAGCAATGTCTTGTCATAGACATTGATACGAAAGTACATGAGAAGTATACCAAGTGGGTACATTGTTTGTGGCTGATCACTCATATACAACAAGTTGAAAACGAGCGCTGTGCAAGAATGTCATGTGCACGTTGTGTATTATCGGAAGAACATGTGGAGCTGTACAGAACATCTTTTGTTTTCGTGTTGCAGGAACTCGAAAAACTTTACACTCATATAGCACATATAACATAAAGTGTTCTGTCATTCCTATGATACCGCGAGATTTTGAAAGTATTGGTGCTCTACGATTTCTGTCATAAATGTAAAAAAAACAATGGAGACATAAAGTATTTGTTGAAGCTTGCATAGAACAAAGTGAACATGACGATCAATTCCGACTTTTTCAAAATAATAAAGGAGGGCTGTCCAAATGCATTCAGTGAGCATTTACCTTTTAAGCCTGATATTGTTTTCATAGATGGCCAGGTCAAGTTGATGAAAGCAGCACAGGTTGACAGCTGGGGTCTTTTTTTCGAAATACAATTTTTCAAAACTGTGGAAAAATGCTTCGCTCTAGGTGCCAGTACTGTTGTGTTGGCATTTGACGATTACACACATGTTCCTGCATCAAAGAACATGACACAAGTGAAGAGATCAAAACAAAAGATTGTTTTGGAATTTGCCCAAACATCAACTTTACCGGTGAACATGCCAGAGGATTGGCCGGGAGCAATGGCAAACCGTACATTCAAGGTCAAAGTTATTAGCAAGATATTGCAAGCAGTAGCTGTGTGGTTCAAAAACAAGTTAGCATCAGATGTTGCATACAGAGAACGCAATCTGGTGCTTGACTACGCAGGAGTGCCGCAGCTCATTCAACTGGAACAAGCTGAAAAAGTTCACCCTATAAAACACTTCATAAACGAGCACGATTGGCTTCCAAAAAACAATAGGGTAGGTCGTGGTGAGTGTGACATCAAAGCTTTCGTATGGATGCATGTGTCTAAATTATTATGCATAGTCTCAACAGACGGAGACTATCTTCCACTTGCTCTGTTACAGACGAATGAAAACGGAGAATGTGCTTATGTGCGCGACAGAAGAGTGGTGCTGTACCGAATGACAACACAAATACCATTGGCAACTCCTGCTAAGCGCAAGATATCAAGCAGCAATGAATCGGCGCAAATTGCGAAGAGGACACCCCGCAAATATGAATATGTAGACATAGCCAGCATAGAATCCTGGTTAAGGACAGTCTTTCCTAGCAAGGTAACTGATCCTGTGCGCCAGTTTTGTGCTCTGGTTGCACTATGTGGCTGTGACTTTGTGCGCAATTTGCCGAGGCTTGGGCCGCGCACATTGTGGAAGCTCCGGCACATCCTGCTACACATAGATCTACGGGAAGTATCTCAAATAATGAGCGCTCTGAGCATAGCATATTCGGACTTGTATATCATGAAAAACACAATGCCAGCAGGTATTAGCAATAGTGCGGAGTGGTTCAAGAATACTTCTGAGCAGGAAATGTTTGCCATTTTCGATCAAGTGGCAGCTCGAATTCAGCGCAGCTCCAACATTTCTCCACGCATCAAGCAGCAGTTGTGGCAAGCAGATACAGCTATGGCGCATGCACGCAACACAGTATGGACAATGCACTACTGGATGCTTTTGGACAACTGTCCAGACCCACATGCGACTGAATTGGGAGACTTTGGTTATGTGCGAGACGAGAGAGGCCGAACACACTTTGCTTACCAAAAAACATCTGAAGCCTGAGGCTGACGATTGGCATGCGTGTAAGTATAAACGGTGCCAGTATAAACGGCATCCATGAGCATGTATACTCTTCAAACTGGTGTCGGACAAATTCGTGCTGTTGCCTGTGACCCGGATGAGAAGGACAAACTCATTATTTGTTTAAGTGAGGCAAATAAAAAGTTAACAAACCAATTAAACACGTGCCAATCTGAATTGTTCAAGTGCCGACAAGGTGCATCAAACGTCGATGCTGTGACAGCCATAGAAAATGCAACTCAGAAAGAGGTCGCCGCGCTCAAGGCCGAGATTGAGAAATTAAAGGGCGATGCTCAGGCAGCAGCAGTTGAAGCAGTGCAACAAGACAAGAATTTGCGAACATTACACCACAACAATACGGAAGCTTGGAAAGGAGATGCATCAACTTTGCGTGCAGACATTGATAAGCTCACGAAGGCAAATGCGGAGGTTCGGGCAAAGCTAAATGAAGCCCTGATCAACAAAAAAAATACTTCAAGTCTTGTACATGAACTGGCGGAGCTTTGTAATGACTTTGAACATGATGCTGTACAATATACGAAAAATCTGGCCGAGTACAAGGAGAAGGAGGCGAGGGCGGTGGAGGAGATCAAGGAGTGGAGCGAAAAGCATATGTTGGCCTCTGCCGACATCTCGTCCAAGGATGAGGGGATCAAGAGGCTTGAGGAGCACATCGAGTCGCTGCAAGCCCAGATCGCTCAGTACCAGGAGAAGGAGGCGAGGGCGGTGGAGGAGATCAAGGAGTGGAGCGCAAAGCACCACTTCGCCTCGGCCGACATCTCGTCAAAGGATGAGGGGATCAAGAGGCTCGAGGAGGACATCGAGTTGCTGGAAGCCCAGATCGCTGATTACAAGAAGAAGGAGGCGAGGGCGGACACGGACATGCAGCGCCTCCAGGTCGAAAACAAGAACCGTGTCGATGCGCTCGTCGAGGAGAACAATGTGTTAGAGAAGCTCGTTGCAGCGATAAAGGATGAACTCTCGCGCAAGGCAGAGCGCGTTGAGCAGCTGAATGGCGAGCTCGAGGCCACCACCTCCAACATGAGCGGCGATCACAAGAAGCAGGTGGAGGGGTTGCAGCATATTATTGAAGAGAGCAACAGAAAGCACCAGCAAGAGGTGGAAGAGGTGAAGGCGCAGACCATGAAGGAGAAGAACGAGTTACAGCAGCAGCTCAATGAGACGAAGGAGTTCATGGATGACACTAACAATAAAATTCGACAGAGGAACGGGATGCACCAGGCGGAGGTGGAGCAGTTGCAGCTGCTGATTCAACACAACAATGAGGTAATTGCACAAGAGAAGAAAGTAAACCTTGACCTTGAAGCAAATATTCAGAAGATAAGAGATAAAACTACACAGGATTTCGATGAGCACAACAAACAAGTACAACAACTAGAAACAAGCAATCAGACACTCCAGGAAAACAATAAAAAACTAGAACTCGTCAACAAGCTTGAAAGAGAAAAACTTTTGAGACTTACTGCGAAATTGGAAGGACACGCTCAACAAATTGAACAATTTAAAACCTTGCAGAAGACTTTGATTTCCGCGGATTCAAAATTAAAAACAGAAATCAAAACATTAACCACAAAAAACAAAAAATTGGAGGAGGCTGAGCAGGATCGTATAAAAAAGGAGAGAATTGATGCGGCTGAGCAAAAACACGTTTCCCGTGTGAAACCGCATCCCAGTGAGTCAAAGGAGAACGAAATAGTACAAAATGTACCCAAGGTACCTTTGAAACCAATTGTACCTTTGAAACCAATTACACCAAGTTTGAAACCAATGAAGCCAATCAAGAAAAAGGACAATAAAAAAGAGGAAGATAAGGCAGTACCATTGGGACGACAGGAAGTTGACTCCCCAGATGAAAACAACTCATCGGATTCTGATGACTCGGCTCACAGCGTTGTAAGCGTTGTACCAAGTCTTTCAGCCTCCGATGAAGATTTGCGGGGTGAGGATGAGCACCGCCGCGCTCATGGAGCAGATGTACCGGCACCTCATGGAGGGCTGCACGCCTCTTCACAACATCCCGCACACGAATTGTCATGGACTCCAAACTCTCCAAGAGTCGGCGAAACTGGACTCCCTGATGAAGTATGGGCTGCTTTGAAAAGAGATAATGCAAGATTCAAAGGCCGTGTCTCGCTGAATTTTAACCCCTACATGCTTTCCCCCCATGTTTGTTTTGAGGCGTAAAGTATTATTAAACAGATTTAATTTGCATGTTGTTGATTGCTGCTGGGACTACACAAGCGCTGTTGCTTTCCGAAATGCTGCTACGCCGTGTTTTGTTGCTGGTATTTCCTTCGAAACGAAATCCATTGCAACGCTTTGCGGACACAAGTGCTTTATCCTCATTTGCTTGCTTGTGCTTGAACGCAATCACGGTGCCTTTGCAGGCGGTAGCTAGCATTATGAACACAATCGGGCGGTTTTGGGTTTTAATGGCGTTCGCCTGTGTGTTTTTTAGCGCTTTGATGACACTGTCCAGCAGTTCAGTGTATGCATACACTGTTCTAGCACGTATGTACAATATAGGTGTTGTGCCTTTTGTCATGGCTGGCCAGTGGCTTTTTGTTCTGCTTGACTTTGTACATAGAGCCATTGTACCTTTGTGGAACGGACTATCGTTTTTTTTGAAACAGGTTTTGTTCCAGATTGTTCTCCCTTTCTCCTTCAAGAACATTGAAATTCTTCCTGAAATTCTGCAAGCTTTGACGCTGACGTTTCTGAGCATTGGTACAAGTGTAGCCACATTTTTGCAAAATATCATGGAGTGTACACTTGCGTTCGAACCTGTGTCTCGTGTGTGTGGCGACGGAGCCTTTGCTGGAATGTCTACAAAAGTTGACTGCTCTTCGGTTTTTACTCCGATGTATACACAGTGTTTCGCGGGCCCGAATTACTTATCACTTGATCTGCTGACACCTGGCTTGTTTGCACGACAGGCAGCTCTTGCTCTGCGTCGTGTCATAACAACGCACTGTAGTGTAGCAGCTGTGGTGTTGAATCTTTTGCTGTTTCCGTTTGCTGAGCTGCACCTATACGCAGCTGTGCATGGAGCTGTAAATGCTTTCATCTTCGGAGTTATAGGATTGCCTATAACCACCGTGCGAAGATGCCAGGCTGTGAGCAGGAGAGATTTAGGTGTTGCAGGACTGGATACCGATAATTTGAGCACAGTGCAACGGATAATTGCGTGCTCTCCTGACTGGCAGCCTCTTGTGTCAATGGTGACATCTGCGTTAGAGAGTTTTGGCGAACTCGTGAATAATTGGCTAAATGCTTGTTCTCTTTTAGTGCATGAGGGGTTGGGAACATTAGAAAACAATGAACAGCGATGCGAAGAGTCTGTGCGCATGAACAGCATAGTGCTTGATGCTGCACGGGCCATTGAAGGTTTGGAGAGTGTTGAAGCTTTAGAAAGACTGCAGGGTAGAAGTGGTTTACCAGACAGCGAAACTCTTCTTCGGGTGCGTGTTGTGGGGGTGACACCTAGACTGTTTGGCGTCACTGATGGCCATGCTGTTCTGTATCGTGGCGCACACGATGGGTATGTCTGGGCATATGGTGCGTGGCCTTTTTCTGTGGACGTGCGTCTTGGTCTTGCTGCTGTGTCGTATAGTGGCAGCGCTGCAGAGACTGATGCTACTGGAGATGCGCGCACAGGACTCCTTGGATGTTTGTGTATTGATTCTGAGAAGAAGGGCTTTGAGCTTTTGTGTGCAACGGCGCCATATTTGCAGCACATTGACAATGATGCGAGTGATGAAGGAGAAGATTCTGCTAAGTTCTCAACAGACACGACACACTCAATCTCTTTTCCCGAGCTTAGCCTTTTGGGAATGACTTGCAAGAACACAGCTGTGCGAGTCTTGCCTCTTCGGTGGCCGAGAAAAAGAATCGCGAGAACATCCAGTTCGAGCTACGAAAGATATTCGTATGGAGACGTAGGAAAGAACATACAAGGGGACCGAGATGCCATTGACAGTATTCATGTGCTCGCGAGCAAGCTACTGTCAACACCTGCTGGTGCTGTAGAGGCAGCTATTTTCGTGCAGCCTCTATGTGGCCAAAGCAGTATAGCGTGCGCACTTGCAGCAGACAACTGCTTTCCATGGTGTATGGGGGTAGTAAAGGGAGGGCCACGCACACAAAACGTCAGCATGTTTAACACAGCTCGCTGGGAAAGTTACGTATTGCTTCCAGACGTTGACTGTGGCGTGCTACGACAGAATTCTGCAAGAGCTGAGGGGGACTGCGGACAAGAGGAGGAAAGTAGCATCGTAGACATGAATACACGTGTTGGAATAGTACACACTAACTGCAAGGCAGAGAGAATGTGCACGCCCTCGCCTGTTCCTGCTGTGGTCTCCAGTCTAATATCTTTGTCTTCATTGCAAACGTCGAATAACAGTGAGCTGGCATTGGTAAAAGAGCATAAGCGCAACAAATGGCTTGGGGTACGTATGGAGCAGCAGCCTTTTGTAGTTGCAGGCGACGTGCTATTGAGTGTCGAAGCAGAAAAGAAAGTAGTGATTGTAACAAGGCTTTACGATGTTGGTCATGGGTCATTCCAACTGTTGAACGAGCGGCTGACGCTTTCAAGCAATGCACATTCAATTGAAATAGCTGAATGTGAAACGCTGGGTGATAAACAATGTGTGGAGACGGCAATGTCTGAGGGGAAGCTTGTGTTGCCAGTTGCATTTTACACCATGGAGAACGGACGCTTACCTCAAGAACATGCAGACGGAGGAGAAGTACCTGGTCTCCTGCCTGCTGCTGCTTCGCGATGGGCAGTGCACTGGGCGGCGAACCCGGTACTAGAGGTCTACGCAGCAATATTTGACTTTTGCAGGGGTCAAGCAAGCTTTAATTTCAACGTGCACTCCAGTTTCGGGTCTGCGCTTGTGTGGACAGTGCATACTATGCGAAGTGTTGATTTAGAGGGTGCAGGCTCACCATCAACAGAAGACATTAAAAGCCGTGTGTCGTACATGCGAGTTCCGCAGTTTTTTGGGGATTTTTTTGAAAGTGGGGAAACCTCTTCAGAGGCTTCAAAATATTGTGATGTTATTTGGGGGCTCAAGATTGTTGGAGTCGAGTATCTCAATGCCCAAAATGTTCTCATCACGGTGCTGGCAGCACGGCCTCGAGACTACAATCCTTACACGGGAGAAGTGTTTGGTCCACGCATTTATCGTTATTACTATTTGAACCCCGAGCGGCATGATTGCGTTGTGGACAGAGAAACAGCAGATTTATCAAGTAAAAGCATCTTTTCATGCTGGAAGTCGCAAGAAGACGGAATGTGGAGTGGAGATTCGATGCTTCATAGTGGAAGTTCGGGAAACAAAGAGTCTATGGACAGCAACAACGTTCCGTGTGCTGAAGCACGTGTTGTGCCTGCGTTGGGTTCTGCTATAATCATGCCAATTGTTGCCTTGGTGCGGGTTTTGGAAACAGCCCTTGATTCTGTTGTGACGCTTATTGCTGTTTTCGTAGCTAATCCACAGAACCCATCTTTGGCACTCAGAGATTTAGCAAGTATTCCTCTGCACAAGGCATCTTTCCACTCTATGGTGGACAGTGGTGGTACGCGTTTGTTAAACGTCGAGGAAATCATTTCTGCCGTGACGTGGTGCACACGCTTCAGCGCACACCTGTTAATACATGCTTTTGACGCAATATCAACGATCGTTGCTAATCTTTTCGAGAACAAACACGTAAACAAAAACATAGGGGGCTTGCGGACAATGGTTGTTGGGTTTGCCAAAATAAAGGAAGGTGGTGCGGCTGCTGTGCCACAGTTTCACCAAATCGAAAAGATGTTTGAACAACCAATAGTTTTCTCGTCGATGCATGCTTCAACGGCTGTGTTGCGGATGGCAGATGGTATACAAGGAAGTAAAAGATTACCAATGGTTGTGACAGCTTTCATGCGCATACAGACTGGTATGGTTGGGTCTTTAGCTCTGGTGCTGCGTTTGGGGAGGATATTAATAGTGCGCCTACTGCAAGCAGGAGCTGGTTCAGCTGCTGCTGTGGGATCATCTGCTTTTCTGGAGTCAACGTCTGTTGTACGCAATGATTTCCTCAACACAATGCGCTTTCAATGTTATGGGTTAGCACAAGTAGTAGGCGCAACACAAGCATGGGGACACGCTCTACAACATGCCTGTTTGCTATTTCCTGATACACTGGAAGGGGTATTGACAGTTATAACGGTGCTTACGTTAGAATACCCTACTGTTGCGTGCGCGTGTAAGCTAGGGGATGGTGATGTGGTTGGAGATGGTGCTCTCGACACACTCACGAGTATCTGCCTTCTTCGTCCTTTGCCTATAGAGGAGACACAATGGCTGAGTGCCCTAGTACATGCACAAAACGACAGGCGTGAGCTATGCTTTGTGACTATGGACAGAGCTAATGTCTTGTTAGAAACAGCTTTTGACAAATCTTACCGGCGCATGTATTTGATGACACAGTACGCAGCGGGTGTTGCTGATGGCGTTTTGGCACTGATTACCGCGGACAATTCAGCATGTGATGCGTTTGATGTTTCTCCATATGTTATGAGCATTATTCCAGAGCCTGTAGATTACTTCAGTTCCTGTGTAGACACACAAGATTGTAAAATCCGCTGCTTTGAAGAGTACACAGCATTCGAGGATGCCAAGCGCAAGGTTCTTGACGCTGGAATTGATGTTGGGTTCAAAACCGAAATCGCCGTAATTATGGAGAGCATGTTGTTCAGTTCGGATGATATTGAAGCAGGCAGGCATAAGCCTCCATTCTTGATGCAGGAATTAATAGAACTTCCTACCGCTTCTTGTGTCACCGTGTGTGCGGGCAAAGTGTCAAGGTGCATAGCTGTAGCAGGTCTTGTAACACAGACAACGGGAGAACTAGCTATGGAACTAGCTATAGCGTACTACTGTGTGCCAATAGATGTAACGCAGTACGCTTTCCAGTGGCCCGGAATGGAAGTGACAAAACCTAGCAGCTCACAGGGCTTCCCTGCTCTTCCAGGGACACTCGTTTCTCTGCATTTTGCAACAACTTGGGGGGCAGAAATCGGAATTCGCGATACCTTGGTGGCTGTGGTTCATGAGCATGACGAGGGGACACAGCGTTCACAGACAGAAATGCTGGAACAAGTAACAAAGGTATTTTTGTATTCGTCGTACAAAGCAGTGCCTTTGCTAATTTTGCGCACATCAATCTATACAGAACGGCAGCTCGCTACAGATGTACAGTTGCCCGTTTCTGCTGGTTTTCTACACAAAATAGAGCATGTACAGCTTGATTCAGCGGAGAGAAGAGACGGAATAATAGTTGTTCAGGTGCGTGGTTTAACAATGCAGAAAAAAAGAATTCTAACCTCTGATGAATTCATGTGGAATATACCGGAAAAAGCATGTGTACGTTGTTCTGTATGGTTTGCGGAAGATGAAAGCGTGCAGATTAAATGTGATCAATTGTGTGTGAACCATGATCAGTCTCATGGCTTAGAGGAGGACAAAGATGAATCGAACTTTGTCATTGACAACATGCGAATATGTCTCAAGCAGAGAAGCGACACAACAAATTCTCAATTTTGCACTGAAAGCATGTGGTTGCCGCGCTCACTTGCAGCAACAGCCCTTGGAGGCTTAAATTACGGCAAATTGAAGCTTCAAGTGTTGGATAACGGAGCTTTTCACACGAAAGATTTCAGCATCCCAGCAAGTGTAGTGGCAATGCTACGTGTTGACATGACGCAAAAGTCTTACAAGGACATGCAAAATCAAATACAGATGAAAGTAATGCTGATGTCAAGGGTGCTCTACTTGTCTGATGAGGATATGTCGAGTATTCGTGTACTTGTGCAGCAGAGCGTCGATAATGATGATCTTGGCTTTGCCCTGGAAAGTGTTTTCTTGGAAGTTATGTGCGCCAACGCGCGAGATGTACATGGGGGGTGGATGCACATTTTCCTGCTCAGTATTGATAACAAAGAAGCAAAGGGATCCTTGCGCAGCAGTTTGCGAGCGCAGACATCAGCTCCTATTAGTATGGCATGTACTGTGCACACCTGTGGTGCGTGTGCGCACTCAGCAGCTGGACATGACACTGATGCTGAACTTAGACAACTCGAAAACTCATGCTATGCGGCAAAGCAGTGCGGTGTTGAGCGCTGTGCTGGAACGCTGGTGAACATGCGCAAGCCGCTGTGCAACTTAGGGAAGGTTCTTACCTCTGAACTACATTCCGTGCGTGTTCTTCTGCAAGCACTGTGGAAACTCATAACAGGAAAAATATCGTCCATAGTTGAACTGACACACGCGCGTCGAGAGCACTTTGAGATTTTGTGGCCACACACGGCCATGCGACAAACAACTTGCACAGCTAAGGATACCATTGTTAGCATGGCTGCTACGATAACATCTGTGCTAGGCGCCGTGTCACACCTCATGTTAGACGTGTCTGTAGCCAATAGCCATTCATCGGCAAACATTGATGCTCGCGCTCACGCTCGCTTTATCATGGTGCTGGCAGCAACGACCAATATGCTGTCTTCCGTGTTGCTTTTTCCCGTCTATAGCATGATTGTATTGCAAAAGTTTGTTGCTTGCACATCCACTGATGTAAGTTCCATTATCATCCGCCTTGTTGATGCAGCTGGGAACAAGCAGCAGCCACAACTTTCGATCAAGTTTAAAGACAATATGAATGAAGCGACAGAGAAAGCAGGGGTAGCTACATGCTTGACAGAGGATGTCCGACAATCTTTAGAAGATGCTGGAGCGCGGCTTTACAATGTCCGAGGTGGGAAGCAAAAACCTCGAGAGGAAAACAAAATCGTACGCATTGTAAGCGATGCCATTTCGAATACAATTGACACGGTTCTTGCAGCACAAGTGCAGTACATTTACCATGTTTATGATATCTGGATCGCTTGGGCACGTGGAGTTCTCAAGGGAATTATTGACATGGCACAGACTATTGACTGGGAGCGTTGCAAGCTTCCTGTTATAGACACAGGAATGTTGAGTCTTGGAGGCTGTCCATGTAACGATATTCCATACTCCATACAGCCAGCACAGAAAAAAGCAACATGGACACAATCGGGATTCTGGTGCTCTGGTTTAATGATGTTGAACGAAGGTGATGGCAGTGACAGGATTATTTGGAACCCATTTTCACTTGAAGAATTGCTACTTTTGCCTGGAGCAAAGGACACGATCAAAAAGAACACTCAAAACAGTATCGTCACTCGCATCAATGCTGAAATGCCACATGAAACAGATTTCGACAAGTACATTGTCTGTATGCGAGAACAAAATAGCAAGTGTGAGTATTTCAAACCACAGCACCCACGGCTTACGCAACAAGGTGTTGAGGTGATGCAAGTGGTAAGCAGGTGTCGTGAGAACTATAAGCAAGCACGGTGGGACGAAGCGTCTGTTATGTATTCTCTTTTCTCAGAAGAAGAATGGGCCAATGCTCATTCCATTGTCATTTCTGAAAGCGCACGACTTGACGATTCTTATGCTGCTTTACGAAAGCGCATAGTAGAAATGATCGAACGAGAGAAAAGGTTCTGGACAGCTGATCAAAAAGGATTTGTACTGCCAGCATGGAGTTGTTTGGACGACGCCCTACGTGCTGGTCTACTACGACATGATTGTCACAGGGGCCTGGTAACGTTTGAATATGTTAACGCTTTGTCTAAAACTCCTACACACACGGATGCTTGTCGCGTAGTAGCATCATCTTCGTCACAGCAATTTCCTCGTATGCTATGGTCTGGTAGCAGCAAGAACCATGTTCCCATTGCACGATTGCACCCAGTGCGAAAGACAGAGCAGCAGCGAAAAAATGACGCGTATAACGCTATTAAAAAGATGATCGCCACAGAAATCAAGCCTATGTTTCAACAGTTGCTGCAAGAGGATTTCGGTGAGGAGCTCAAGAGACACATAAATGTTGACTCGTTCAGTACGGAAGGCGATGTAATTCATCAGCTTGTTGATTGTGTTGTGTTGGGTCCCTTCAGTGCAGCCGAGCTCAACTCAAACGTTCATCTTCCAAATACGCATACTCTTGAAGTCCCAAAGTATCACAGAGGCAGCCCTCTGTCACGCGAATTCGAATCCTGGGGAGTAACAGGAGGATCTGATGTGCGCAAAAAACTCATCTCCCAAGTATTGGCGCACGTGGATGAACATGCACAGACGATTTTGGTGCAACGTGTGGAAAAGCACATATTGTTTTTAGCGAATATCATGTTAGAAGAGCAAAACTTCTTGTGCTTGTGCGCTGGTGGAAAAAACCCATCGATTGATTGCTGTATTTACCCCAATCGACAAGACATTGCTTTCAAATTAGCTTCTGAACAGGAACAGACGTGGGATATGAGCAACAACATGATTTCAGACACGTTTACACACGTTTCAGAAGCTGGTATTTTAGAAACTTTATGGATAAACCAAATAGGCGATGCTGTGCCACTTACATCAGAGCAGATCTCTCAAATTACAACAGCTCATTTGTTCAGTACATCCAAGAACATTCCTGTACACACTTATGACATAGATAACAGTATAACACTGCTCAACAACGTTTCGCTGTGGGAGTGGTGTACGGGAAGAATAACAGGTTTGTATGCTACAATGCCATTGACAAGTGCAAATGTCAACGAAAATGAGGGTCGGGCAGCCGATGCTAGTATACCACATGTTTCCTCTTCAGACTATGAGTACAACCCTGATATTGATACCGACACCGCCCCTGCGCGCGACCACGACGAGGCGCGACAGCATAGTATGGAGCTTTTGGTGGACAAGCTCGTAAGGCGTGCTCACGAATTTGCTCCTCACTTTTGGACACATGCTCATAGATACGTAGCTTCCGACAGTGTTTGGTGCGAGAAATTTTCATCATCAACTGCGGAAGATGAAGAAGATGTTGATGAAGAAGATGTTGATGAAGAAGATGTTGATCAAGATGAAGATGTCAAACAATATACCACTTCACCCGCGTCGCTGCATAATCAAAATTTGCAGCAAGTGAATGTTTCAGCTCCAGATATCAGCAATGTCATGTTCGCGGCAGATGTGCTACATCATTGTCCTTGTGGTTGGGGTGTCTCAGGCCTATGTATTCTTCCAGAAGAAGTGTGCGAACAAGGAAGGGTTGCGTGGCGCAGCCCAGAAAATTCAGAAGATTTGTTCCTGGTCAATGGTATTTCCAAAATCACAGCATGGGAGACGCTGTGCGCTGTTCCATTCAAGGCCGCGGCAGATATAGTAAATTTGCTGCAAATGCTCCAAAATCTGCCTTCCACAGCTCTCAGAAGCTGTAGTGCGCGAGAAGTATCAGTCGTGTGGGGGCTGTTAGCACTAGAAGAACATACAGCATGGTATTCTGGTGAAAATGGAAATTGGTCCGTCAATGCTCAGCATTTAGCAACAACGGGGCCAGGAGGTCTTCGTATTGGTATGCTCTCTAAGAAAGCACCTGCGATGCAAGAGTACATGCGAAACTTTCCATTAGGAGAAACAGTTGACGGGATTGTGAATATGCGCTACAAACATACAATAGCTCAGCCTGTGTGCAACAGCACATTGCAGAAACTTTTGCGAGAAGAACTTGACCAGTATTTCGTCAACACTCTTATTCCTATGGCACATTCGGTGCAGATTGTACCTGCTGTAGAGTACTGCCAGCGCTGGGTTATCGAGTACGCTATGTTAAAAGTACTCGAGCATGCTATGCAACAGAGAGAAGAAAGAGGAGAAGAAGAAAAAACTCATCGTATGCAAGTTCTTGTCGCTCATCAACAGGCACTAGCAGAAGAGTGGAGAGACAAGTGTTCTGTACAGATGTTAGACATCGGTATCTGCTCTCTGCGTGGTGTGTATGACATTATTCCTCCGACAGCCACAACAGCTCCAGACCACTGTCCTTTTGCAAGACAGTCTGTTACAGGCTGTGCTCTTTATTATTACACCAGTTCATGTCTGTTATTCTGTGACGGGGTTTTCTTTGATCCTTGCTTGTGTGAAAGTAATCTGGACAAAGCACATTGTGACGCATCTCCGTTTATAATATGGCAGTGCTCTGCTGGAAGAGTGATTGACGGACGTTCTGTGATTGTAGGACAGGAAGACCTCCTTACAAACAGCTTACAATGGCCTCTTTCCGTTCCATTGGGTGAGATCACAAACAATATACAATGGGAGAACGTGCGAGCGGAGCTAGAGGTACAACATAGCTTGAGAAAATTTGACAAGATTGATCTAGATCTAGTATTCGCGCGTGCTAAAGATGGGCTTCTTACACGCGAAGACAAAGAGTCTGTGCCATTTGGATATTGCGACGACCTGTTAGATTACTGGCCGGATGTTCAACACCCGGTCGGTTACCACCCAACAACATCTTGTTCAGCAAGCGACACCAACACAAGAGGATTTTCTGCTTGGATGTCGCGCACAAATGATGGCACACATGTCATAGATCCTCTGCGAATGCACAATATGTCGGAATATTCTCAAGTGTTTGGTACAGCACATCTTGTGTGTGATGCCTTTGCATACGCAGCCCCAGGACATAAGCTCAATCCATTTTATATGCAAAGCAAGTGGAACCCAGAAGCACAAGCTGACACAGCAATTCCTGTACCCGCACCTCCTGTATCTCTTGATGAAATGTGGTTTCATGGAATTTCGTCAAAGCAGGAGACAGATACTACCTTTCGCGGAGAAGGACATCCAGCTGATGTGCTTCAGCAGCACACAGTAGGTATTGTTCGAGCTTGGGCTTCATGGGAAGACTCTCGTCACGAAGACAGGGAACGTGCGCAACAACTTTTGGACACAACCTGGCCGCACTGGGTGTACGCTCAAAACTATGCAGAATCCTCTGGAGTGTTTTTGTCAAGTGAGGGCACAAACCTGCCTCAAGGCTGTAGATATCCTAATTTGCACGTTTGCATTAGTGATGAAGACTGTGTAAGTACCTCGAAGATTCTCAAGTGCGTGAAAGGACAAGCACAAACAGGTGTTTGTATTGAACACAATACTTGTTATGAACATTCTCACTGTGCTCAAGGCTTGTTATGTAGTGGAGAGGGATACTGTTCTGAGCCCATGATCAGTATAAATAATGAAGCGAATCTCGATGCCGATGTGCAGCTTTTCGCACATTCTGGCTGTGAAGGAAGAATGCACAAACTCAATTTATTCGAGAGTATTCCTGACTTCGCCGCTTCCAACGGTATGTGCAACTTTCGCAATTCGTTTCACTATAAGAATACAACGGCAGGAAAACCAGTGACGAACAATATTATTGAAGTGAAGGACAGCGTAGTACACCACACAGACAGAGCAGGAGCGGAAACACTGCAGGATCTGCAAATTTTGAAAACTCTTCCGCATCCTTGTGACAGAACATACTCGTACACGAACTATGATGTTTGCAACGGACCAGCAACAAGAAGAGACAGCACCGGAGGAGTAGATGTGCCAGCAAAGCAGCTGACGGTGACTCAAACATGGTTACAGAAAGATGGACATTGGCACGCTCGCTTTTGCGACATGCGTCCAAACTACCCATGGTCCTTCCTCAACCCATATAGTCCTGTCAGTGGCACCTTACACAGTGCTACATCAGATGTCCGCCGTTGCTCCGAATACAACTTGTGTCCTAGTGTCCATTTTCAGGTGAGTGGCAGAACCGTAGACACTAGACGTGTTCGCACATACGTACATGGCGTTGATGCTGAATACGGTGTGCAATCGGAATCAACACAGCCTATACGCGAATATTGTGGTCTTGATGCACAAAGATGTTTGGGTATGGGTTACTTATTGGGTATCGACTGTAACGAAATTCAAAAGGAGGAAAGCCAACTTTGTGTTGTAGATCGTCTTGTATTACCACTTGTGTCCATTGTGTTTGGTAATGCCGACAACAGACAGCTGCCTGACGAACTTGTGAAACTACAACATCATTGTGCTCGTGCCTTCACACTGTCTTTCAAGGGAAAACAACACTTGGATCTCTTCTTGGACGCTCACTATTACCTCACACGCCCGTATGAGTGGGACAATGATGCAACTCGCAGGAAAGTTTTTGAGTACGCAAACAGTCTTCTTTGGCTTGTGTTTGGTATGACAGAAGAGAAAGAGTCTGCTGGCAGAGTAAGCGACGGAAGAGGGGTTGAGACAGTAGAGCAGTATATAGAGCACTCCCACTGCGCTATTTACTTGGCACAGAAGCTGTTCGAGCAGCAGACACTCAACACCGATTCTGCTAGCATCTATGATAACAGCTGGGAAACATCAGACAACCCAAACGCCAAACAACTGATTCCAGGCGCTTCACTATACATATTTTCTGAAAGCGTACCGGTGTTTATTACTCTACGTTGGTTTATGCAATGTGTGGTGCTGGCGAAAAATAGTGCTGAGGGTGGGGTACAAGCACGTTTTCTAGCACAGCTTAACAAGGAACAACTAACAGAAGATTATGTCGAATGTGAAAACTACAAAGTAGGAAACAAAAATCTCAAAGTCAACGGCGCGTATGATGATAACACGACACTGCCTTTGAATAAATGGCTGCGAACTGCTCCGTTCTTATTCACGTCGTTAGATTCTACAGACGATCAAGACATTGGCTTGCACGCTATGCAAATTAACCAGGACGTCCTCGATACCATTTCGTATGCAATCGATCAGCTGCAGGTGTCGGAAATCCCAGACCTTTTCTGCGCTCATGCAGAGGCATGGAATAAAACTCTCTTGACTCAAGATAACATCAGATCTTTCAACATTCGTCGTTTTGGAATCAAGCAATACGACGACAGCACAAGAATAGTCGGTGGCCTGTCAACACAACTCAATCTTGCCGAGAACGTCAGTATTCACAAACAGGTTCTCGAATTCCTGACATCTGGCACTCAATACAAATGGGACGTTGAAAACCATCTTGTTACAGTAGAGACGCTTTTGGAACACAACGTAATTCGTCGAGTGCATGAAGATATAAATACATTGGTTTTACCTAAAGAGATTTACCCTGAGTACGAGTATGTGCAATTGAGCGAGGCACGCATAAGCTTTTTAGAACACAAACTGAAATATGTTATCAGTGAAGAAGAATACGTTACACAGACATCCCAGGAGTGTACGTGCGTTGGTGTCCACAACGAAAAGGATAACAGTAACGATTGCAGGAAGCTGAAGAAAGCAGAGTACAAAACATACCCAATGGATTGTCAAAACAACAAACTTTTTGAATGCACATTAACAATACACTCTTTGCTCAATGGTCGAGCCAACCACATCCCCCCCTTTCTGCGACAAGACGAGCTCCTCTATTTGGTTCTCCTCATTATGAAAAACGAAATACAAAATACAGTAAGCGGTGGATTTATGGCCCTCCACCGCTCGCGCGAGCCTAGCGATGTGCGTGTTGTTTCTCAGCTGTTCGCAGAAGAGCTGCCAAGTGGTGATTTTTTGAGTCTTGCACAGGCCCATCAATTTAACAGTTTCATACGCAATCGCAAGGCAATGAATTTCAAATGTTCTCCCAAGGCCTTGGATGTGAACCTGCTAACAAATACCAAACACACAGCGCTAAGGACGTGCCGAGAAGCGCTAAAACAAAGTGTTGGGTGGCAAATACCTGCGAAATCTGCTGGCGTCACTAGTACGCTCAACATAAGAGCTAATGCGCAATCTCTGTTGAATGGCTTTTTTCCTACTTTCCTCTTGAGAGACTCACAAAATGAGCACAAGACGTTTTTGGAAACACTTTTGGAAACACCATGGCATGCAGCACATTACGCACAGTTTGAGCGTGCTGTCTGCAATAATGACAACAATGATGTGTCAGTTATGGCACCCTTCTGGGCAGAATTGTTCGACGTTGCCACAAACGTTGCTGGTGAAGACAGCGCAAATGACCCTCCCATTGCGTGCGACATGAAGCACTCTGACGGAGATGCAGAACAAAGTACTTTGATGCTGTATTCAACATTGTGTGCGGCAAGCGAATCAACAACACTCTCCTGTGCTGAACATCCTGAGTATGCTGCGCACTTACGAGATACGCTTCCTGGGATTTGTGTTCAGAAGCATGGACAGCCCGTAGTGCGCTCGCGATTAGGATCTCTGAAAGACAAGTTGAATGGTATACCACTCCAGCCTTTATGCCAACAGAGGCCAACTATTCCAGAAACCTGTGATTTGAAACACGGCACTTTACACGGTCATCGAGGTCAAAGTGTCACAGATCTTGGAAGTCAACAGTCTGCTCCTGTTCTTCAGCAGGGGTTTTGGAAGAAAGAGAACTCTGTTTTCAGAGGCAGCAGAACAGTTAGTGATCATTTGCAAGCTCTTGCACTCTTGCCCAGTGATATTGGTGGTCATTGTCTTGACTTCAAAATTACTGCTACCGGCTGGCTTTATCTTGATCGAGCAGCACTCGATTGTCACGAAATAGGAGGCAACATCGCCGTCTGGTTACAAAACATAGAAAGTAATTGGGCGTGGGAACACGAGTTCGCGGAAAGACACTTGGATGTCACACCTCTGGATAATCCCGCCGAATCTGTTTCGTGGCAGTGTCCTTTGCACTGGCTCCAGCGTTTCCACGACGACAACAGCAGACATCAGGCGCGTGCGCCCTCGTGGTTAAGAAACAGGGCCAGGTTCAGACACATCACAGACAAGTATGAATACGCACACCCGACAGTGCGCAACACATACAAGTTACGAGATGTGCACGCAGCGCGCTGGCTGAGTGATGCAATGGCATGCGTCGCTGTGAATGAGAAAGATTGTCATGCTTCAGAGTACCTCACACACACACTGAACACACTGTTAGATGATTCAACCTGGCATGCTGTTAAGTATGTCCCTGCACACGCTCAAGAGTGCCCCCGAGTACTTGACTGGCCTAGCGATTGTGGATGGGCCACACAAGCATCTGGACCGGGCGAATGCCACGTTCGGCAATAATGTGGCTGCCCAGCGTTAGTGTTTCGATTCATTCAATAAATTCCAATAAAATTTCAATAAAAATTTATGGGCATACAAACACAAATTGATATTTAAGAAAGCTTTGAATCCGTTTCAAAATGAACAAGTGCTATGCGGCCTTGCTCGTATCGATCGTTTTGGTGATCGTCACCCATGTCAGCTTCCAGCTGTGCTATGAAGACAATTGCCCCTCCCTGGATCCAGCAAAGGAGGTCCCCCTCTGGGACAACATTTGGCATCAGCAGTCCGTCCCCAGCCTGCATGGTCAAGTCATGACCACTACCAAAAACTTTTTGCTCAGTTATGTTTTCTGCGCGAATTGTTTTTTCGCGCCCCAAAGCCAACTCGTGTGGTGGCTTTGGAAGTCGGCCCAAGTGGCATACGCTTCAGCGATGCTGGTATTCCTGGAGTTGCAGGCTCACGTCCACAAATGGAAGATCATCGATATCATCCTTGATGGATTGAATGAATCGGACGTCCTCAGCTTTCTGCCCTATATAGTGCTGAAAGTATTGGGTTACTGTGTGTTGATGGCTGCAGTTTGTGGCACCGTGTCCGAAAGCACCACTGTCTGTGTAAATGCCGGGCGCGCTGCTGTCAACACAGCCATTCCCCTATTCAAACAAGCTCGCAGGAACTGGAAGATGATTGCGAGAATGGTGATTCTCGTTTTCCTATTGTACTGCTACGCAGCGTTCCTGCGTTACCACTGGCCCTTGCCCGGGAATGCTGTGCATCAGCGAGATGTGGAAACAAGCGGTGTGGTGCAAATCACCAAGGCGATCACTGTAGCAGTGGGTACGTGTGTCACGAGCGCCGTAGGGTACGGTTTGCTGTGGCTCGTGACTCAAGAGTAGCGAGTGTAGGGGCACGGCATTTTATGTTATGTAATTGAATGCCAAATTATACCATATTGTTTCTACTTGAACAGGGGGGTTGGCATGTTTTCAGAATGTTCATGAATTCCGTCTTCTCTATGTTAAACACCATTTTGCACTCATCATCGCGCATGCCTTGTGCGTGTTGAATGCCAAATCCCAACTCAATCCAGTCGCTCAACGGTAGCGCGAATGCTGCCATGATTTGTGCAGTTATTCCTTTTGCAATCAATTGATCGAACGTTATGCCCATGGAAACCAGTATCGAAGTGTTGCAACGCATCTGCCATAACTCAGCTAGATCCACGCCGAAATCTGTCAAAGGGTTTACAGGAAACACAAGCATGTCGTGAAGATCTGAAAGTTGAATGCCACCACGTTGAATCCACTCGTTTTTGTCAGGTTGTAGGTTTTTCAACGACTGTGCATCGATGCCTAAAGTGCGGAGATAACGCCATGTCAAGTTCAAGTTCTTGACGTCTGTCCAAGACAACACCAGCACTGGCTGCCGCCAAAGTCCGAATACCTTGATGCTTTGGAGCGCAGAAACAGATACGCCAACACTAGTAGCAGTATTCATACACCTTTGCTCCGTATATATCTATGGTGTAATTGAAGTATATTTGATACCATGTTTATGAAGTCAGATGTATGTAATAATTTTTACAAGCAAATACACATTGTGAATGAGATAATTACTCCAAACGTTCATTACAAAACATGGCAAGAGTTTGTTGACATTGTCTACTTTGTACGAGATTCTTTTTGCGTATTGGTGCAACAAGACGTGACAGAGGAGCTGAAAACAAAATATTTGTCTCGGGTAACCGGCCGTGAACTTTACAAAAGGCCAACTCTTGCAACCACGACAATCGCAGGTGCTAAGATTATACAGAATCTCACCAAGAACTCTTCAGAGAACTCTTCTACATTATGGTGCGAAATGGTGTCGCACTTTTTGTGCACCAGAGCTCTACGCGCAGCATTTATGTTTGATGACCTCTACTTCCTAGCTGCAGGTGAGGACGTCCAGACGGAAGCGGCCAGAACTGAGCTGATAATAAACTGCATGCAGAATGAAATCCGTCAGACATTTGCTGGGTCACTGCCATTGAGCATGTATACTCTCTCCTCTGGCTTCATTTCAAGTCTCCTTGTTAAAAACTTCACCTTCTTCTCACCAATGCCGCAATTTATAGAGGACGATGATGGTGTACTTTCCAATCATTATGCCGGAAAGTACACAGTATTCACAAATACAGAGTATCAAGACATGCTTTTGACGTTATGCATGGGCCAGCACCCGCGTCTCGGACAGAACAGCACTTTGCTTCCTCTTACTGCCGACATCTTGCGTACGCTGTGTGAAAATCTCGCCGCCTCAGAGCTACAGAAACATATATTTTTTCACACACAGGAAGAGTGGCTTTGTTGATTTTTATCTGCCAAATTTAATCAAAATATCATGCTATGTTTCGACTCAAATGTATTAAGCAAATCAGTGACCATCTTCAATACTATTGCACGGAACTTGATGTCCTTTGTACGAGATTGTTATCGAACCGTCACTACTTTGTTCGAAAGTCAACTCCCACGTTTTGAGTGCTGTCATTGCGTGTAGGTGGGTTCTTACCTTTAGACTTGGAGTATCGTCGGTGGAATGATAAGTATATGTTAGCTTTGTGTTCGCATCTATATTACACAATTGCAATACATATTTGGCGTAATTTCTTACAAAAACTGACATTGAATGGGTTTCATTGTCCGTCTGGTTTAGTAATTCACGCCATGGAGAATGTTCTTTATACAAATGCTTGCATATTTCTGTCCACATTCCATGGTCATGTTTTGGATCGATGTGTGTGTCAAATTTATACCAACTTGTGTGTCTTGCCAGTAATTCAGCCCGAGTGTATGGATTAGGTGTCGTTTGCTCCTCAGCATAAGCGAACTGTTCGTTTGTCTTCAATACCCCCACTTCTTCTTCTGAAAATAAACTCATCATGGCAAATTTGAAGTAGTTTCTACACACATGTTCTGAGTTTGCAAATGTATCAATAATTTCTGATTTTGCAGATGGTGGAATCTGGCCTCCAGATTTCACCTTCGGCTTGTCCGCGGCAGCTGCTTTCAAGACGAACTCTTCATACAGGTTCTCGAGGTACTCAACCTTTTTATCGCGGTCGTCACGCTCGTTTCGCACATCATCCTCCGACAGCACGAGTATGTTTGTGAAATGTGCATTCAAAACCCAGCCTTGTATGGGGTCTTTTAAATTTTGTTCGAATAGGATGTTAGCATCGCCAGCACCGTTGATCAAAAGAACAACACCTAGCGATTTATCGTTTATTCTTGTTTTTGATTGGCCGTCCGTCATAAATGTTTTAGTCGCAATCACCCACTTGCCCATGAGCGAGTCGGGCGGGAGTGGCGGGAGTTTCACTGATTTTAGGACGCTGCCAAGAGATTTCATGCTGTGGACTCCCCAAATGGCGTGATCCACCGCCTCTTTCATCTTCTTTTGCTCTTGCCGCTTCTCTTCTTCTTGTTCTATTAAACCTTGTGCCGCACCTGTAGCTTGGACTTGAGCTGCTTGCGCAATGGAGATTTCAGCTGAAAGCTCTTCAATCGCCGTGTTCATGGCTTCGATTTCCGCTTGTTTTGTAATGGCTTTTGTCTCCAAGTCAGCAATGAGCTTCTTCCTTGTTTCAATTTGTTCTTTTAATGAAGCCAGTGATGGCACATTGATTTTCATCAGCGCAGCAGGCAACAGTTTTTTTTGTGCATTTGAGCCTACAGAAAGGGCAGCCACTTCTTGAGCTATTGCCACCCAATTTTTGTTGCTTTGGATGTCTCTCTGAAGCAAAGCGAGTTCGTGCATTGCCATTTCTTGCTCATTGTTTTTTTCTTTTAGTTTCGTTTCCAACGCATGCAGCTCAGCGCGTGCAGGAACATTTGCGTGTTTGTCTTGAACTTGCTTACTAATGGCATCTTGTCGAGCACCATGTGCCTCTTTCTCTTCATTATACAATTGAATATCTCTGAAAATTTCTTTTTCTTTGCTTTTCACATCACTTAGTGTGCCCGTATAGGAATGCCTACATTGCAACACAACCTCAAGATTTTCGTTTTGCGTAATATCCATAATGTTCAATTCAAGTCCATATGCAGGTATCTTCATCCTGACATATTTTTCTGCCACATACACGCAAAAATGTTCATGAGAAGGAACCAACACAAATTGCAGAATTCCCGCAGGATGATCAAAAATAAATATCAACGCACCGAGGATTCGCACACTCAACTTTAACTTCTCGAACTCGTCTGAATCTCGTGGAATTTCATTTAGTGCCTTTTCTTTCACATCTCTCAGCTTCTGTAACAGAGCACGCAAGCACAATAGCAGCAGGTAGCGAAATTCTGGTTTTCTTTTGCTCAAATGTCCGTGCTCGTTGTCAATTTCCATGGCATTCGATATCATTTGCATGGCTCGAATCTGATAATCAGATGCATCTTCTGCATCATCATCTGCATCAGCTCCAAATTGAGTACAAAACTCTCTGTCGTATTTGTCTGTGTCGTAAGCTTGTTCAAAACACTCTTTATCACTAAAACCAACATCAGTAGAACCCAGCGCTCCACATATTATATATGGATTTGCTGATGCCATAAAAAAATTTTCTTTTATATGCAAGTGCATGTGATCTTGATGTGATGTATTTAAGAGTTTTTGTTTATGCAAGTTTTCGTGAAGACTCTTACAGGTAAAACAATCACGCTAGAAGTAGAGTCCAGTGATACAATTGACATGGTCAAGAGCAAGATTCAAGACAAAGAGGGCATTCCTCCTGATCAACAGCGCCTGATTTTTGCTGGTAAGCAGCTTGAAGACGGCAGAACACTTGCGGACTATAATATTCAGAAAGAGTCAACACTGCATCTTGTTTTGCGCCTGCGAGGAGGTTTATCGCTTCTTCACCTCCAAATGAACTATTGCTCTGTTTATGATGCCTGAGACGCGCATGCCAGTGACATAAGAGTGGTGTGCAGCAACACGGAAAGGTGTAAATGCTTCCTTCACCCCTTTTTTTGTTTTGCTATAAATATTGTTTTTTGTCTGATCGAGAGTTTTAGTATCTTTGTTATGCGTTTCGTCGTTGGTACCTTCTGTTGTGGAGGGTGGTAAGAGCATTTCATTTTCTTCTGTGTTTGGTAGTTGCACGAAGAGCGTTTCTAATGAGCGCAAGAAAACAGGTTCCTTCGAGTTATTTGTGCTGAACAGGCCAACAATCTTTGCGCATGATGTGCCTTCCTGTATAGCTTTCACGTCATCGCGCCGCAGACGGATGTGCGCCATGTCGTGCGTTTCTGAGCGAGCTGCCAGTCTTAGCGACGTACTGCACTCTAGCTGATACTGCTGCAAAAGTCCGTGGCGCCTAGACTTCACTCGCATGTATCGTCGTGCGTTTATACGCTAACCGATGAAGGTGTTCTTAGACTGTATAAGGGTTACAGGCTGCCGTGTGAGTCCCGTCCTGCACCCTCTTTTTGATTACGTTAACCTTGTGTTCGAATCTCGATTTTATTGCGTCTTGTTGCTTTATTGCGTCTTGTTGCTTTATTGCGTCTTGTTGCTTTATTGCGTCTTGTTTCTTTACAACCAAATTCATGAGTCGGCTTTTCTTGTCCTCAGTGAGGTGCAACTCATCAATGTCTTCCTTGTTCAAATGATAAAAATGTTCAAGAGAGTACATTTCCAACGATTCTATAATGTACTCAGCTTCGGCTGCTGAAAACCCATTCTGTTCAAGAAACTTTGCGAGATCACCTTTCTTTGCGTCCTCCTTGAAGCCTTCTTGATCAAATTGGCGGGCTCTTTCGTGTGATTCTGTTTCAGTCTTACTAATTTTGGCATTGTCAGTCATACACTTTCAAATGTTTTATACGACAATCAGCTTTATCGTCGTGCGTTTATACGCTAACCGCACATTCATTCATCGTGCATTACACATCTAACTATAAAGCACTTGATGGCATATTCATGAATCTATATATTTGCTTATCTCTGAATACAGTACCTGTTCAGAGTAGATGATTGTCTGAAACAACCGTGAACTGTTAACATACTCAAAGTAGTGTTTGCCCAGGCTATTGCCAATCGAAGGGCCTTTGGAGAAAATTGACATGTTAAATCGTGCCAGGGAAACTGTGCTTGATCATCATTCACTGTAATGGGCAAAAACATCGACTCAGTTCCACCACTACCATACATGACTTCATAGTCTCCTGTGTCTCCATAGTCACGTATCGAAGTACATTCAAAGAATATTGCTATACACTTATACTCAAGTGGATCAGGCTGCTCAACATCATCTAGCAGCTGTTCCGTTCTTCCGAACCAAACTTCCAAGGACTTGTCTGATGGCTTGATTGCGAACTTGAATTCCCACGTTCCAGGAACCAAAGCCATATCAAAATCGTCGGCGTCCTCCTCGGATGTTCTCGATAGTGCAGGACGCTTTTTGACAATGACATATTGGTGTTTGCCAGCATAATCTTCCACTAAAATTTCTTCTTCAGGATCAACGTAAGGAGTGTTATCTCTGCATGTTAGCCCACTCGACACCGAGGACATATTGCAACATTCTTTAATATACGCTCGGACTTTATTCATGAATCTATATATTAAAGAAATGTTTGGTATGACTGTCAATCGTTATGTAACAAAAGCCGAGTGTATGAAGTAAATCTATATTAAACAAATCTATAGTATGTCTTTTAATGTATATTTAATTCAAAACAAAGATTTAAACACAGATGCACCAGTTGATTTTCATATGTTGGACATGGATCAAATGACTGAAGAAAAGGAGTACAGTAAATCTCATGCACACATTTTTGCAAGAACTGGACAACAAAAATTACTGCTTGCAGACTTAATGGCTTATCTCTGTTATTTTGATCAATTTCGTAAAATACCAAAGTATGTTGTAGTGGCTGGAGCTGCTCCTGGGAATCACTTCGAGACACTGATAAAAATGCTGCCTGCAGGCACAGAATGGCATTTGTACGACCCTCGGGATTTTTGTGCAGAGGTGTGTAACTTGCGTCACGAGGGTTTTCAATGCAGTACATATCAGCAGTGTTACACACCTGATGATTGCGAAACGTGGAGCGAAAAGGAAGATGTGCTCTTTCTTTGTGACATTCGAAACCCTCGCATAGGAGTTGCACCAGAACTCGAGGGCGAACAATTGGTGGAAGACGACATGAATACTCAGAAGGAATTTGTAAAAAATACCCAAGCTGAAATGTCAGTGATTAAACTGAGGCTTCCATATCCAGTCAAAGGGGGAAAATACGAGTCGGAACATGTGTGTACATATTTGCTTGGAACAAATTACTTCCAGCCTTTTAACCGACACAATTCCACTGAATGTAGATTGACGTGTGTGCCAACAAATGTACATTCATACAGAGCAGACAAAAACCCAGCTATTTTTGAAGAAAGCACATACAACGTTTCCACACATGAAAGAAAGTGCGCATACCTGAACACTGAAAAACGTCCCGAATGGGATTATCAAGCTGCAAGCAAAATTTATGTGAACTATCTCGAAATGATGAATGACATAGCTGAACGTCATGTTCCAATGACAGTAGAAAAGTTCGTGTCTTTACTTTCTGATTCGGATGCAAATGTGAAAAAGGCCATCAAAGGTGTACTAGATAATGAACTAAAGAAAGCTGGATTTACCTAGTTTATTCATTAAAATTTGTATAATGCAGTTCAGATAACGTCTGCTGGACACGTTGTGTTACACAAGTAGCACACGCTCTCATTGTAGTTGTTGTTGGAGGTGCCGGGGGGGCATGCGTCACAGAGGTTGGAAACACTGTTCCAAATGTACCCCTGCTCACACATGCATGATGTGACACTTGTCTGATTATAAAGAAGAGAGAACGAGTTGGAAGGACACCGTGTACAGTCCTGACTGCCTGCGGAGGCCTTGTAAAAGCTTTTCAAACACGGCGCACATGCGGTTACCATTTGTCCTCCTACGTCCATGCTTGTCCTCGCCTCGAAGCCCGCAGCACATTCACGGTCACAAAAGCCTTGTCTGTTTTTCATGAGATTGCCTGCGCACTTGCACGCATCAATACTGCTTGAGCCACTTGGCGCGCTCGATTGCGGTGGACAGCTGCTACAGCTCATGTTGCTCAGAGATGTCTTGTATGTGTTCTGCGGACAGGGTGTTGCATACACAATGTCCTCTGTGTTCGGCACCTTGGAAATGTTATATGTTGAGCCGTTTACTCCTTGTGCTTGCAACGCTGTGTTAATATTCGACAGTGACATCAAATTTAAAATTTCTTGAACGTCTTCATCCGTAGGTACTTCGATGATGTGTGTTACTTCGACTGGTGCAGACGCTTGCAAAAGACGACGAGTTCCTGATGCCCCCTGGCTAAAAGGTTTGACATCCATGATGAAGACGTGTTGCTCCGTCATATTACAGCCACAGGCTACCTGTGCTGCAGCAGCTATGCCTCTTTTCAACTTTGCCAGCACATCTTCTGTCAACTGCTCGAGGGAGTAAGGCAACACCATTGTGAGGTTCACTGATGGCATTTGCACTACTCCCGTCACGTAACCCGCAATGGCTACACACTCTGCTGCACTCTCAGCAATAAGCGATGTTGTGTTGGTGTAACGAGGGCATTGTCGACACGTAGCGTGGGTACTCCCTCTGTAATAAGCAAGTCCACAAGGCGTGCATGGTCCTCCAGCGGCGCCTCCATACCCTAGCAGGCACTTGCAAGAAGTAAGAGCAGATGATTGAGGCTCTGATTTGCTATAAGCGGGACACGGCATACAGACGCCTGTAGGGTTGGTTACGGTGTTCTTGTACGCGTATGTGTCCCGCGCACACGCTGAGCAAGGACCTCCCCCTACGAAGCCGGCGTTGCATACACAAGCTGTCGCGTTGATTGAGCCACCAGGGGAGATTGAGTTCGCGACACATTGCAAACATGCACTGCTCCCGATCACAGTCTTGTACTGTCCTGGCATACATTGTACACATGCTCCGCCGTTGGGCCCAGTGAACCCTCGCACACACTGGCACGCACTCGATGTGTTAGATCCAGCAGCAGAGGTGGCGTTGGGGGAACATAAGGTGCAAGCAGCGTTTCCTGCCGATGCTTTGAATGAGTTTTCGGCGCACATCTGGCACGAGCTGCTGTTGAGAGCGCTATACCACCCAGGCACACACACACACTCGTCATGTACTATGCTCCCAACACGCAGCGTTGTTGCGTAAGCAGGGCAGGACACGCACACTTGTGGGAGCCCGGGTGCTTGTTTGTACTTGCCCACTGCACATGATGCGCAGATTGTTATGTTCTGGCTCGAACTCGAACTCATTCCGACGAGCTCAAAGCCACTGTTGCACAGGCAGTTGAGGTACTTGGAGCTTCCTCGCTCTACTGTTGTTGTGTTAGCTGTACAGTTGCGACATGCAAAAGCTCCTTCTTCTTCCTTGTAGCTCCCTAACTCGCATGCGGTGCATGGGCCTCCGTCCTCCCCTGTGTAACCAGGCTTGCACAGACACGATTTCACAGACGTGCTGCGTTCAACGCTCATGCTGTTATTCACACACTTAATGCACTGCGAGCTTCCGTTAACAGCCTTCCATTCTCCTTTGCCGCACCCCACACAAGGCCCTCCATCAACACCGGAATACCCTGCCATACATACACAGTCTGTCGTGTTCGCGCTCCCTGAAGGAGACACAGAGGCGTTAGCACATGGTTGTGCTGGCAGATCTCCTCCAGCACATGAGTAGTTTGCTTTACATAGCTCACATAGTCTTGTTCCTGGGTTCCGCGCAAACCGTTCTCTGCAGGAGCATAAGTCTGAGGTGTTTCCAAGAGAACGTGTCCAACCCGTCAGCTCACACACACACAGGACATCGCTCACAGCACCAAGAGGACTCGTTGCGCCAGGGGGGCACGGGATGCATTGCTGCATGCCTGTCCGCGGGGCGTACGAGCCGTTCGCGCATGCCGTGAAACCAGCCGTCAAGTTGCCGTAATGACCTAGAGCAGCAACACAGTTAGAGACGGCTGATGAGCCCATGTCCACTGTCGTACTTCCAAACGGGCAACTGACACACTCTCCCATGCTGATATTATCCTTGTACTTGCCAGCAGAACACACTTTGCAAGCACTGCCCCCGAAGCCACGCATGCAGAGACACTCCACGCTTTCCACAGTCGCCACAGACAGCGTAGTCCGGTTCTGCGGGCATTGGCAACAGCCGTCGTCAACAACACAGCCGTCGCTAGCAGATATTCCATACGCCCACGACATGTTTCCCGTACGGTTCTTAAACGTTCCAATTTTACAGGAGCCACACCAGTGGTCACTCGTGTTTGCCTGCCTGTAGCCAACATCGCACTCGCACGCAGAGGCAGCAGATCCTGAAATAGGCGTAAAGTTCTCAGGGCAGCTCGCACACACTCCTGTCCCCGCTGCTTTGTACTTGCCCCTCGTGCACGCAGTGCAGTTAAGCTCTTCGTGTTGCCCGGAGCCGCTCGTGCCCATTTTGTTCTCATAGCCCGCGTTGCACACACAGCTGCTCCTGTCTATGCTCGCTGCCGGAGAACTAGAGTTCCGTGCACAGCTCGAGCACAGTGTGCTCCCAGACACGTTCTTGTACTTGCCCGCCTCGCACGCTGTACAGTTGCCGCTATCGGGACCCGTGTAACCAATGTTGCACAGACACCGTGTACTGGCGCGCACAGAGAAAGAGTTCTCGCTGCACCTAGTACATGAAGCATTCCCCACACTTGCTTTGTACTCCCCTGCCTCGCAAAGCTCGCACGTTTGTCCGTCCTGTCCACTAGCACCGGGAATGCATTTACAATCTGTCAGCAACACTGATCGAGCTGAGGAGTTGGAGTTCGGAGGACACAGGGAGCACGTGGCACTCCCTATTTCCGACCATGTGCCCGGCCCACATTCTTTGCATGTTTCCGGACCCGTCGCACCCCAAAAAGCTGAATACAGTCCTCCCCCGCACATTGAACATTCATGTCGATTCGTCATGTTGTCATAGAACCCAGGGCGGCACTCTATGCAGGCATCGAAATCTTTTGTTTGCTCATACCCCGCTTTGCAAAAGCATAACTCAGGCTTGTCACTCCCCCTCACAGACGTCGAGTTGCCCGCGCACCCTACGCACGACGTGTTGGAAATTGCTGCCAAGGTAGTGCCGTACGCATTCACCCCACACAACGTGCATGCCACAGAACCAACCGTCGGTTTGTAGCTCCCCGCCGCGCACGCAGTGCACAGGCCCCCGTCTAGCCCAGAGTGCCCAGCATCGCACTTGCAGCTTTGCAATGTAGTACTCCCAAGAGCAGACACTGCGTTTACAGGGCATCTCGTACAATTGGCAGCCCCCGCTGTTGTCTTGTAGAACCCAACAGAGCATACCTCACACGGCCCACCATCTGCCCCGCTGTATCCAATGTCACACAGGCAGACGCTACTCCCGGCCACAGAACTGGCGTTTCGAGGGCACGCCAGACACGATGTTGCAGAAATTGAAGCATTGCTGCTGCTATATGTATTGACAGGACAAAGAGTGCAAGCCACAGATCCAACTGTTGCTTTGAATCTCCCTGGAACACACGCAGTGCACAGGCCCCCGTCTGGCCCAGAGTGCCCAGCCACGCACTTGCAGCTCGCCAAGGTAGTGCTCGCAAGAGTCGAAACAGCGTTCTCAGGGCATCTCGTACAATTGGCAGCCCCCGCTGTTGTCTTGTAGAACCCTACTGAGCATGCTTCACACGGCCCACCATCAGGTCCGCTGTATCCGCTCTTACACTGACACACACTGCTCCCCGCCACAGAAGTTGAATTCCCCGGGCACGCCAAACAAGATGTCGCCGAAATTGAAGCATTGCTCGGACTGTATGTATTCGCCCCACACAGAGTACAAGCTACCGAACCAACAGTAGCTTTGTAAGACCCTGCCCCGCACGCAGAGCAAGTTCCCCCATTCGCTCCACTGAATCCTGCGTTGCACTGACACGCAGTCAACGCACTGCTGCCACTCGGAGAGGAAGAGTTTCGAGGACATGACGTGCAGGCATCAGAACCAACAGTGTTCTTATATGTCCCTCCTAAGCAGGCAACACAGCTGCCTGCAGGCCCTGTGTACCCAGCTGAGCAAGCAAGTGGTTGGCAGGTGAAGTTCAACGACGTACCAACTTTCTCGTATCCCGAGTTACATACGCAGCTCGTGATGCTTGTGCCGCCAATAGTATAAAATTTTGGACCCCATGAATCGGCGCACGTTAGACAAGTTGGAATATTGACTGGGCCCTGAGAAAATGAGTTTGATGGACAGGTTATGCAAGCAGTAGCTGCACGAGCCGTTGTATAAGTTCCTGCAGGACAAGCGTGGCATGGAAAAATATATAGTATGACAGAATCACCTGTGTACTTTGATGCCAAGAAACCAGTATAGTTTTTATATGTTCCTTCAAGACATGCGCCACACGCTGATCCAGCAGGACCAGAATACCCAGGAGGACAAAAACATTCTTTATCTTCTGCTGCTGGTTTTCCAATTTCAGTTGTCGAGCATGTCACTGGGGTCGTCCCAATCAATGAAGCCCACCCGTTGCCGCAAGGACAATTTGAGCATGCCACCACATTATTGTTAATGCCCCACTTATACTTGCCAACTGGACATGCTGTGCAGTTACCTGGAGCACCAGCATAAATGAACCCTGGCATGCATTTGCAATCATTCAGACTTGTCCCTATTGTATCAGTAGTAGTGCCAAATGGACAATCTATACACGTTGTATTCCTTGTGACAAATGGCTGGTATTTCCCATAAGGGCAGCCTCTGCAGGCGCCATTAGAATAGCCTGGTTCAGTAGGATTGTAATAATATCCAATATTGCATCCGCATGAGTCAGAAGAAGTTGCGCCTATTACTTGGGAGTAACTAAACGTGGAGGTAGTCGGTCCACAACCTGAGCATCCGCCGTTAGAAATAATTGATTTGAACGTATTAGCAGGACAAGGTTGACAATATCGTTTGCTGGCAATTATTGTCTCCCCATGATACCCTGGCTTGCACTTGCAACAATTCGACTGCTGGGTACAGGCTGCTGCCTCAGTGGTGGAATGTGGCATAAAATCATTACAATTCAAACATGATTTAGGCGAGGTCCAAAAATCTTGACTGTACTGCCCAAGAGAGCATGCTGTACAGCCAGCATTCACCACTTCTGTAATAGCAAAGCCGTGTGACGGAGGCAAAGCATGACCAGGGATCATATAACCCCCCCCCCCACCGAACCCAAGATTGCAAAAACATTGTTTCTGGTCACTGACACTATTGGGGGGGCAGCTGACACAAGGACCTTGCCCTGAAAGCCACGTGTTAAACGTTCCCCCTGCTCCAGACACACACATATCGTTACTAGGCGGCTTGCAATCTGCAACACTTGTAGCAGGAACTCCCGGAATTGTGACAGCAGAACCACAGGTTGTGCAAGCATCAGTTCCAGAGGAGCTCTTATAATATCTCCATGGACACATTCTGCACCGTATTCCATCAACACCTGTGTAGCCAGGATTGCACGTGCACGGACCGTGCAGGGAACTCAATGGGCCGTTGACACCGGCATAAGAGCATGTGCACTGCGTGCTTGCGGTGCTGCCTACTGGTGATATGCTTAATGCAGGACATTGTGTGCATGCAGAGCTACCTGTCAAGGTAGCATACTTGCCTTCCAAGCAGTCCAGACACATCTTAGAGCTGTTTTGCCCCGTTGCCATAGAGAACTTGCCTGCCAAGCAGTCCTCACACGTTGCTGAGCTGCTCTGTCCTGTGCCAGCAGCCGAGTACTTGCCCGAAGGACACAGTGTGCAGGCAGGACTGGCTGGCGTTGCTGAATAGCTGCCTGCAGAGCAGTTCTGACAGGTAGCAACGGTGCTTGCTCCGGTTGCAGCCGAGTACTTGCCCGCCAAGCAGTCCTGACAGGTAGTAGAGGCTGCTATAGCATTTGAGTACTTGCCCGAAGGACACAGTGAGCAAGCAGAGCTCGCTTGCGTTGCTGCATAGCTGCCTGCATCGCAGTTCAGACAGGTAGCAGCGGTGCTCGCTCCTGTCGCAGCCGAGTACTTGCCTGGCACGCAGTCCTGACACGTTTCTGAGCTGTTCTGTCCTATTGCTGCAGAGTACTTGCCAGCAATGCAGTTCTGGCACGTAGCAGAGGTGCTCGCTCCGGTTCCATTCGAGAACTTGCCAGACATGCAGCTCAGGCACGTAGCAGCGGTGCTCGCTCCTGTCGCAGCCGAGTACTTGCCCGCCAAGCAGTCGTCGCAGGGCGCGCTTCCCGACACGGCCTTGTACTTGCCGGGAAGGCACTGGGCGCAGCTGCCAGCAATACCATCGTACCTATATTTTTAAAATATAAGTGTCAAAATACAGTTATACATTCAATGTAATTTCAATGTCCAGTTTCAAATGTAAATGTAAAAAAAACAGAAAAATGGTTTAAAAACAGAAAAAAATTGCCACCCAGGATTGCATGTGCACTGAGTTACTGCGCTGCTCCCCGCTGCGGACGTGCTATATGAAGGACACACTGAGCAGGCAGAACTGCCTGGCGTCGCCGAGTACGTCCCCACAGAGCAGTTCTGACAGGTAGAAGAGGTGCTGGATCCTGTCACAGCCGAGTACTTGCCCGCCAAGCAGTCGTCGCAGGGGGAGCTCCCCGACACCGTCTTGTACTTGCCGGGAACGCACTGGGCGCAGCTCCCCGCGGGGCCAGTCGAGCCGGCGGCGCAAGCTAGTGCTATGCATTCGAACGGATTGGTGCCGACTTTCTCATATCCAGACTTGCACGTGCAGCTGGAAAAGCTTGTGCTGCCAATAGGAGACGTGGTGTGTACTTGTGTGCTGTGTGTTGTACAATTTTGGCACACTGTGGCTCCAGCAAGTGAATAAGTACCAGCCTGACAGGTTGTGCATGTGCCACTGCTCAAGAATCCATCAATAGGCTGGAACTTCCCTGCTGGGCATTGTGTGCATGAATATAGATCTATGCCAATCCAGCCTGCTATACATTTGCAATCGCCATAGCTTGTACTGGCAATTCTAAATGTTGTTAAACCAGGGCCACCGTTATTAGAACATAAGGCGCACTGGTGATTTACCTGTGCTTCAGTCCCTTGTTCTGAAGAACCAATACGACTTTTGAAAGTCCCCTTCGGACATGCTGTACAATTCCAAGACGGTCCATAATAGCCTAATGCGCATTCAGGAAGTGCCGAACAGCTCCTTTCCACATCCACAACCCCTGTCCATGTATCAGGCAATCGTTGATACCCTAGGTTGCATGTGCAATTAGCACTGCCTGGTACACTGTGCGAATTGCCTGGACAGGGGTAGCAGATTGATTGTGGGTTACTCCCAGCACAACTAGGATTTAAACTGCTAGACGGTATATCCGCCAATTTCATGCATGCGTTACAGCAGTATGCACATCCTGTATACAAGTCCGTCTGGTCGCTTTTTGTTCTACAATAATCATGATAACTGTAATATTGTGCACAACTTTCCCAACCATTGCCCGTGATGAGTGATGGTTTGTACGCCAGTAATGGTTCTGGTCGATTCAAGCATGTGTACGTTGCCCAATTATCATCTGGAAAAAAACGTGAGTGCCACCAGGGGCGCGGCATGCCAACAGCACTCTTGTATGTACCAGCCTTGCATTGAAAACATTGGTGCTCAGCAAATTCACCCAAACCTTCATACCCTACGTTGCACAAACAACGTGTACCTTCGGCATTCAAAACTGAGTTTGGGGGGCAGGTGCATGCTGCCTGTGTGCTACTTCCCACTGGAGAGTGTCGAAAGGCCGAAGGACACAGAGTGCACGCAGTGTTGCCTTCCGTTGCTGAATAGGTGCCAGCAGAGCAGAGGTCGCAGGGCGCGCTCCCCGACACGTTTTTGTACTTGCCAACAAGGCACTGAGTGCAGTTGCCCGATGGCCCTGTTGATCCAGCGGCGCAAGGGGCTGATTGACAGACGAATGGATCCGTACCAACTTTCTCGTATCCAGAGTTGCACGTGCACGCGCTGCTGGCTGTTGGCGACGTGCTGAATGCGGTACACAGTGTGCACACAGAGCTGCCGGGGAGGTTGGAATACGTTCCCGCCAAGCAGTTCTGACAAGTCGTAGCGGTGCTCTGCGCTGTTGCAGAAGAGTACGTGCCAGCAGAACAGTTTTTGCACGTCGTTTGTCCAAGTAAATCGTTATACTTTCCTGACTGGCATGCTACGCAAACGTTAATCGTGTTTCTGTAATATGCAGTGTTACAACTGACAGCAACAGTACAAGGTCCACCGGCGGGCCCACCGTATCCAACATTGCACGTGCATGCGCTGCTGCCTGCTGGCGACGTGCTATACGCCGGACACGCTGAGCAGCTCCATGTTGTCGCCGAATATTTGCCCGCTAAGCAGTTCTCACAAGCAACGTTCCCAGAGTCACTCTTGTACTTGCCGGCCTGGCATGCTTGGCAGACCAATGGATCTGTACCAACCATCTCGTATCCAAATATGCACATGCACGCAGTGACAGAGGTTCTGTCTGAGCTTGTCGTGGTCATTCCAGGACAGGTTTGACAAGTTCCAGCGGTGCTGGCTCCTGTCGCAGCAGAGTACTTGCCCTGAATGCAGCTCTGACAGGTAGAAGAGGTGCTCCCTCCAGTCGCTGTAGAGTACTTGCCCGCAGGACACAGGGTGCAAGCGGCGCTCCCGGACACTGCTTTGTAAGTGCCAGGAACGCAATTGGTGCACGATCCTGCAGGTCCTGTTTTCCCTACTCCACAATCAACAGGAGTACAAGGTCCGCCAGGTGGTCCTGAATAGCCGCTGTTGCACGTGCACTGCGTCACTCCTGTGCTGCCTGAGGGTGACGTGCTCCCTGCAGGACATAGATTGCAGGTTCCAGCACTAGAGTCCCAGTATTGCGGCGCAGGGCAAATGCAGAATGTAGGTCCATAATAGCCTTCCCCCCCGCCAGTGGTCAGCGGGTCTACTAAGACACCCTGTGGGTTCATTGAAAGTGAGGTAGACCCTGGCGGGCAGTCTGTGCAGACTGTGCCAATTGCATTTGTGTGCGGATATGTGCCACCGGAATTTGTGTACTTGCCGTTTGCACACTTTGTACACGCATGTCCCGGGTGAGAGGCAGTAGAGTACGCTCCTGCGATTATGCAAGCAGAAGCGCAACTATAACAGCATTTTAGGCAACCGTTGCACTGTTTGTAGTTGGGGGAGCCATACGGTACGCAAGGGTTGGGACCGTATGGTTCATCAGTAGTCAGATAACCGTTATCGTTACACGTATCATGGTATGCTTCTCCTGGCCCATATACCTCACATCCTCCTTCTCCTGCTCCTTGCCAATCGGGATCGTCTACACAGGGGAGGTTCATAATATAACCAGCAGGACATTGGGAGTCCACCACCAAAATCAACGAAAGAAACAGTATGCCGACATGCCAGCATCTCTGTGCTCTTCCTTGTTTAGCCATGGTATGTCACGGGTTGTGATATATGCATAATTGCCAGAACGATAATTGACAAGACGTCGTTGTGTGAGTGTGTGTGTGTTTTCTTGTGTTTAGGGTTTAGGGTTTAGGATTGAGGGTTTAGGATTGAGGGTTTAAGATTAGGGATTTACCCGGTTGCGCCGGCGGCGCACTGACAGGTAGTAGAGGTACTTGCTCCTGTCCCAGCCGAGTACTTGCCCGAAGGACACAGGGTGCAGGCAGGACTGCCTGCCGTCTCCGAGTACGTGCTAGAAGAGCAGCTAAGGCACGTAGCAGCGGTGCTCGCTCCTGTCGCAGCCGAGTACTTGCCCGGCACGCAGTCGTCGCAGGGCGCGCTCCCCGACGCGGCCTTGTATTTGCCGGGAACGCATTGAGTGCAGCTCCCGGAGGGGCCCGTCGAGCCGGCGGCGCAAGCCATTGCGCACACGAAAGGATTGGTGCCAACTTTCGTGTATCCCGAGTTGCACACACAAGATGTTTCTGCTGTGCTTGATGCAGGCGACGTGCTCATAGAAGGACACGGTGTGCACGGTTTTGCCCACACCTGAAGTTCCCTAGCACCCATATTACCAGAATTTTCTCTATACAAACCTACATATCTGCCCATTGTAACACAGGAAAGGTCTATATAAGCCGCGTTGCTGTTGAGATATTCTGAAAAGCAAACAGGGTTTGTCTTGTATTGAAAAATGCCTGCAGTAGTCGTGTCCCCGATGTCTCCAGCACGAACAATATAAGTATCTGGATTGAATCCAGGCAAATATTCATAAAATCTGATGTGGGTGATTGCAAAGCTTGCTTGCAAGTCAACACCTATATATTGAACCGTGTATGGTGGATTGGCTGCCCACCATGTGTTTATATTATCATCAACGGCATTTGCTGACTTGTAACTGTCCATCCAAGCATAATAACTTGAAGCAAAGGTTGGTTTGCCCACGGCAACGTTAGTGGAAGGCCCGCTGGCATAAAAATTGGCAGGACATTGGGCCTCGACATTTGCGAGGACGAACCAAAGCCATAGCGCGCTATGTATCTGCATATGCAATGCACTCTGATATACAGATTTTACATTAAGTACTGATCCAGACTTGCCAACTGGGCATTTGGTACAGGCTGATTGACCGGTCGTGGGTGCGTAGAGTGTGGAAAGAGTGTGGCAAGAGTGTGGCAAGAGTGTGGCAAGAGTGTGGAAAGAGTGTGGAAAGAGTGTGGAAACGAGTATATAAAGCGGGCTGGGCATGTCTGCGGCGTGCACTGTGTGGTTCTACAGCCCAGCGAAGGACCGGGTGACGGGGCTGAACGTGGTGAACAAGATCGTGGCGGGCCTCGACCCACCGTTTTGCCACGTGGAGCTGCAGTTCCCGAGCGGAGAGGCGTGCTCGATCGTGATGCAGGGGGCAGTGACGCTGCGTCAGAGGACGTTTGACGGGGACTTTTACACGGGTGTGCTTGTGCGCGCTCCTGATGCGGCGGTGAGAAAGGCGCTGGAGCTGGCGCAGGCGCACGTGGCTGCGGACACGCGCTTCGGGGTGCTGGGAGGGCGCACCTTCTGCACCAAGCTCGTTCTGGACCTGCTCTGTCACAGCGGGATGCTCGGGGAGAGTGCCCCTGCGCGTTCGCTTGTGGAGACGCCGAGCGCCCTGTTCCGCATGCTACAGAAGATCGTACAGCAGAAAACGTTTGTCTCGCAGCCTGTGGCAGCAATCAGCTTCGCGGACAGGAGTTTTGCGACTAAAACTGTTGACCCACGGAGGTCCGCAGTGGCGTTCCGCTCTTCGCCTGACAAGGTAAATGCGAATTCCAAAAGCCAAAAAGACAATGTGCCTGAAGACATGCGGCTGCTGCTGTCCGCATGAGACCCGACCCCCAACGCGCCGACTGCGACCGCCTGTGCTGTGCGTGGCGCAGGACGCCAACGCCTGGACCGGCCGCGGGCGCAAACTTTCCTCGCAGCGACTGCGACACGCGTCGATGCCCTTGGAGCTCTGCACTGCCTCAACCGCCGAAAGCAAAGTGCGACCCCCCGAAGGCCGACTGCGACCCGCCGAAGGCAGACTGCGACCCGCCGCGCGCCGACTGCGACACCCCCGACTGCGACCCTCTGCCTGAAGACATGATCCCAACACAAACTAATTTCGTATAAACCAGTTTATTACAAACGTAAAGGGGAGCAAGAGATGCATTGACTGATAAAGTAAGGGTTGTCGCCGATGCGCATCTCAAAGGTGATCTGCTTACCTATAGCAGCACCCACATCCCCGGTGTGTTGACTGCGGGCTTCGCGCACAGCTGCTGGCAGAGGCTCACGATCCAGATCCTGTCTGCAAGATGGACATGATTGTGTCCTGTGTTGCCGATTGCATGATTCTGCATGTGTTTCTAAACATCGTTTGTGGAACACATGAAGTATTATGCCTTCTTCTCCGTCATGTCCTGCATGCGCCGACACTAGCTCTTTCAATTCCTGTTCATTGCTGGCAACCGAACTGTCATTTGCATCAAGACCTTGTGCACCAATATTGATTCCATTGTAGCAGATTTTGCATTCCCAGGCGTTTAAAGCTGTTGCAATCTGGCGATCAGATGCCGTCAAAGCTGGCTGCAGTGTGCCGTTCCGTTGGCGACCTGTTGCAGTTTGCCAACCCTCAGTTCGGTCAACAAGATGCGAAATGTCAAAGTCACCTTGGTTAAAGGTGTCGTACTTCTGAACCTCAAGGTTGCTTGCCCATTGAGCATCTTGTTGAAGGCGCTCGCGCTCGGCCTGTCGAGCGCGTGCTTCGAACCACTGAGCTTCTCTCTGCCTCCGCTGTGTTATCAGCCGTTGCTCCTCCTCTTCAATGCTGGTGAGATCCTGTTGTCTTCTTCCTAGGAGATGCGTGCGCCTCTCCTCGTCTTGTGTGCTTCCTAGCTCATAGCCGAACACATTCAAGAAGATTGTTCTTGTAATCTCACACATTTCATCACCGAAGATTTTCATCTGGTGCAATGTGAAAGTAGAATCATCATTCAAGGCTTCGTGTTGCCAGTATGCGGCGTCTTGGGTGTTATAATTTTCAAAACATAGGTCCATTTCCTGAGAACACCGTGTACACAACGTCAAGTTAAGAAAAATAATGTCATCGTACTCGTCCTCCCAGTAGTGGCCCGCTGGCCCGTCGCTGGCCGCAGCTCCACCTCTCGGGAATTTTTGTGCAAACATTTTGCAATTCATGTGCTCTACTATTCCGTTGCCGGGATCTCGGTCTCTTCGCCCTGATCTCTCCCCAATACCATCTGTATAAAGCCTGCATTTGACGCATATATTTGTATGGGTCATCTGACAAACAATCTGATCATGTTGGTTCATGTATTCGAGGTGTCTGATGCTATTTAACTCCCGTTGCTGCTCGTCTGTGAGAGATGCATGGATCCTCCTTTCATGTAATGACATATCTTCATGGTACCGCGTGGGGTGAACAATGCTCTCTTCAGGGTGGGGACCACCATGATAATTGCAATGCAGGTAACACACGAAATTATTGTGGTCACTGTCGACGGGATCGCTCCACCCCAATTCTCGCGACGCAAGCATGTCTCTATTCTGCTCCACGGTGAGAACATCGTATGCAATAAACCCACCACGCGACAAAAATGGATTGTACACGTCTGCCGGGAAATAATCCTCGGAATTATTCCTGATGTTTGGTAGGGAAGACTGATTCTCTCTTTGGAACTGATCGGGCAACAGAGCGTCTGTCAGGTCTGCACTGATGTATGATTCGTCAACACCGTTATGAAAACTTCTGTCGACAGTAACGGAATGGTCAAACACCTCCGGAAGCCAGCCCATATGGCCAACATTCATACTATTTGAATGTTATATATTGCGACGGACTAAAGAAACGAACGGTTCATTTACCAAATAAGCCCGAAGACAGAGCCGCACGACTCGAGCGCTTCTTCCAACGCACAAGGGACGGCTACAAACTCAAATACGTTCTGTACTACGTGGAGCTATCGAAGCCAACTTGAAACTGTATGTATATTGGTTTGATTTGAGTTTATTAAACACTCTTCACAACTAATTGGGGGTTTTAGGCGCCATGAGCTGCTTAGGGCGCGTGACAGGCGGCGGGTTGTCGTGCACCGTGTACTGCTGGGTCGTAGCCGGCGGGGTGACGGGGCGCGGGGGCTCGGTGATCTCCTGAGGCTGCGCCTGCTGCATGGTCGGCTGCTGCTGCATTGTAACCGGGTATTTATATTTCTTTTATACTCGTTTCCCCACTAAGGTGAGAATAAAAGACAATGTGCCTGAAGACATGCTGCTGCTACTGCGAGCATGACGAGTTGCAAGGGAAACGTTATGGAGGTAGTGCTCAAGTGTATTGAGCTCTGCGACCAGAGCAAAAACACAATACAGAACATGGGAGGAGACTCGGAGAAAATACGGGAATGCGCCGTTGAGCATTTTAATGACATGGAGATGCATCTTTGTCAAATGTGTGCGATGTTCCTTGGAGCGCCCATGTCCGGGCGGCTGTTTACACCACTGCCGCACGAGAACCTAAACGAGGAGCAGCTACAGCAGAGCCTTGAAGCTCAGATGCGCTGATGCTATAGTAGTAATGCTAAACTACTTGAAGGCAAAACGGTACAGGCCTTGTGCATGAAGTGGAAAACCAGCAACAAGAACGCTAAGAAAAAAAATGTCAGGAATGTATCATGTGCGGAAAATTTTTTTTTCGAACAAGATTATATTATGGCACCTAGTACACAAGATAATGAAGCTCAGGTGCACAATCTTGTGGGGACATGCAAGGTTTCGAGCAATATGTCATCTCTTAACTTAGAAGCGGTAAGCAATTTGCTCCCGAATGCTGTATTCGAGAAACAAAAATTTGCGGCTATTACGATTCGCCTGGGAAAACCAACTTGTACAGTTTTGCTCTTTACCTCTGGAAAAATGGTACTGACTGGTTGTAAATCACTGCTTGACTGCATACTTGCAAGTAAAATTGTTTCCAATATGTTGACACAAGGATTTCCTGGTAACATTTTCACACTTGAAGACATCAAGATACAAAACATAGTAGGAAACGCACTTGTAAAAATGCAGAAGAATGAATCACTTGATCTTCCTCGATTTTACAGCGATTTTAACATCTTTTGCACTTACCAACCAAATATGTTTCCTGGCTTAATATACAGACCTACCTCACTGCCCATTGTTTTGCTCTTATTCTTTTCTGGTAAGGTTGTGATAACAGGTGCGAAAAACATGCAAGACGTTTATCATGGTTGGAAATCAATACTAGTTACATTGCAACAGTATATTTGTAAAACCCACTTATAATTCTCAACATTGTATTTGAAGGCAACGAAACAAAGAGCAAAGCATGTCTGCACAGAGCGACATACCACAAGCAAAAAGACCGAAAAAAGGATGCAATATGAAAGTAGCATCATCACTGAAATATAATCTTCGACAAGCCAATATTCTTGATGATGACATAGGAAATATAGATGAAAAACTGACACACCGCTTGTCGGCCAATGTCATTTCTTATCTGCAACTCTGTGTTTTGAAAGTGTCACACAATGCGTCTGTCCATCAACAAAATCAATTAGACACGCATCAGAAGAGAAACGAATATGCGGAAGCTGTCAGTGATTACGTTTCTAGTATGAACAGTTCTACCATACATTAGGGAGCGAGATCGAATAAAAATATAGAAAATTTCGAGATCGAATAAAAATATAGAAAATGCCTGATGTTTGACGTTGACAGAGAGGCCGTACATGCAACAAGAGAATAACTGTTGCGATCAGAAACATGATCCAGATGATGAGAAACAAGATCTGATTAAACCTATGAGAAAAGCATATTGTAGCAATGCTGTATTGCGACATCTTAATAAGTTAATGATGGATGCTCGCTTTGACAACGAAGAAAAAAAAGATTTGCTTGGAATGTTTTCTTCAGACAGGAAGGAATTTCATAAACTTTCAGACAGTCGCACAGTGTCCTGCAGTTTCTGGGGCTTTGTAAGAAGTGAAACAATGAAAATGCAACTGATAAAGTTTTTGAATTCTGCTTTGCATGTGAAGATGTATTTGATTGGAGAAACCAGAAAAAATTTCATTGAAGGAATAATGATCGTTAGACCAAACAAACTGTGTATAACACGCGATTGTTTTGAAGAGTGGTTGGACATTCTTTTTTCCAAACTCAAAATGTCTGCAGGGATAAATATTTTTACAGAATACCTTGGCGATCAAATGCTCACATCGATGGAAAGAGTACGCAACTCAAAGTCAATTTGTTCAAATATAACCGCCAGTGACAACACAGACTTTCTGAATCTGTTTCTAGCCAAGACCAAGCTAAAAAAAGATCAAGAATATGTATTGACGGTGACGGGAATTTCGTTCACAGCAGAAGAATTTGTCAATGTCTTTCATATGGCAGGTGGCAGTTTCGGGCGTCAACGGCGGTCAGAAAGCCCAAGGGATGTGACAATAAGAAATGGTTTGGTCCGCCCTATACCATTATCCACAAGATTAGGCCTTTCAGAAAGACCTCTTCTCAATGATCTTTCTGGAAGATCTCCAGGAGGCCTGGATGAATTTGGCCTACCAATTCCTCCACCAAGCGAAATATTAGCAGGTCGCGAGCACGTGTTGCGGGCACAAGTCTTTGCCTCGCATAGGGCATCAGCACGGCGCGATATCATGCATTTACGGCAAGATGCAATGCACTCTGACGCAGAGCATAACTACACGATACTGATGCGGCACACAAGTTGACAAGTTCAACCTGATTGGCCACAAAAGTGAAAATTCAAAAACTCACATAAAAAAAAATAGCTAAGGGGGGGGGGTGTCTTCCCAATTACCCCCCAGTGAAATTTATTTAATAAAGAATATTCCTAAAAGATTTTATTCCGAAAACCATATTTATAGTCTACGCCTCCTCCTATTAATAAGGTTTTCGGAATAAAATCTTTTAGGAATTAAATGGAG
>Ga0208974_1000049_pt1 | contig 53095 bp, 75 predicted proteins | sample GreLakmeER15MSRF_FD_187699 | JGI IMG/M metagenome (GOLD analysis project Ga0208974, IMG submission 187699) | Freshwater lentic microbial communities from great Laurentian Lakes, MI, USA - Great Lakes metaG ER15MSRF (SPAdes) | ecosystem: Environmental > Aquatic > Freshwater > Lake | place: Great... | reverse complement strand
GGACTCTATTGAATAACAATCTGCCCTTATAATCTTGCATCAACACATCAGCAATAACACTAGCCGGAGCATTACGTATCTTATCTTTCTTCCCTTTCTCTTGTATTTCCTCTTCTTCTATCAAAGGTAATGTGTTACGTGTATCAACCAGTTCCACTGGGGCAATCAAAGCAGTAGTACCATTCATCTGAGGGCTAGAATCAGGGAGATAATTAAAAGTAATTTCTTGTTCTAAAGCCAAGTTGTTTAATAGGAGAGCTGTTTGTTCTACCAATGCATCATCTGCAGGTAGTATCTTATGATCTTGCGGTGGATGCCAACCATAATCTTTTGCTACATAGATGATGCTTCCAACACCTCGCCCACCTTCTTTACTGAAAGACTTCCATCTTTTATGGCATTCACCCTCTTTATATTTATCACTCAACCTTGACCAGTTATCCCAATGCTCCAGTAATGATTCATCTAATGAATGCAAACTTTGCCCTATGGTTATCCAGATATCGTGATCATCAGCAGCCTCTGGTGGACAGGCATACATACCTTCGAGTGCTAACTTAATATCCCTCTCAAGAGAAATTGTTGTATTAATAGCAAACCCTGGACCAACAAAACGACTGTGTTCTGCTGCAGGCTTGCCCTGTCTAACGTTTTTATTTATGATCCCATTCAATAACCAAGCAGGAAGCAACGGTAATTTATGTGCCCATTCAAATCCTTCCCCTTCTGCCGTAAAGTAGCCATCGGTCTCTGGATGTAAACCCATCAATGCCCCCTGGTGCTTTTCCCAAAGGACTTCTAATTGTTCACGGTTAGCTTCTGCATGCCAAACATATTTATTTCTTGTGAAATGCTGCCAATCTTTACGCTCTAACTTATATAGCTTGCGAAACCTTCCTTCTTTCCCACTCTTAATAGTAAGCGTTTTAGGTAAAGCTTCTTCTAATGAGCAACCAGCAGTATCAACAATAAGTTTGGCAACACTGGGACCATCAGCATCAACCCATACCAAACCGTAGGGATTATTAAAAGCAGGGCCTGACATCAGACCGATTGCTTTACAGTGTCCTTCTACCAATTCTGTTTCGATTTCACTGACACCGAATGGTTTATTTTGCCAGCCTGCCTTGTAAGGATTTTTTTTCTCCCCTAAAGGAGTTAAGGGCCAATCAAGTGGAATAAGATCAAGCCTTATTTCACCAGGTGCAAGGGAAGTTTTTTGTCCTTTCATTTTGCTGTTGCTTCTTCTTCTAGTGTATATGTAAAAGGTTGCTGAGAAAAACTAGATTCTTTTACAAGGAGAAAAGCATGAACGTGTTGGGACGACGGGAGACGAAAACAAGTTGGTATGTCAGTGTTTCCTGACATCTGTTCCATCAAGGTCTTCATCCACTGCCCTGTGCTGACGTAAATGTCCATCCCCTTGTGGCAACATCTACCATCCTACCGCTACTGATGTGACCTAATCTCTAAGGAATCTTTAAATTAGATCAGGATCATGCATTACCTGATTCTCCATCTGTTGATAGTATTCCTCTACAATCTTGAACCAATCTTCCCTTAAGCTATCCAAAAACCTCCTGGATATTTTAAAAACTTGTGTCCTGATAGGAGTTGAAACAAGGATGGCTGCCTGCTGGACCTTCATCCCAAGAGTTTGTTCAATACCTAAGTCGTATGCAGCTAGTTGCTTCAAAGTCTTTTTAAATTTCATGTGACCTCCCAGTAGATCACGCCATTCAGCCGAACCTTTTTCTAGATCTTTAGGCCAGTTTCTTGAGTAAGGTTTAACGCTAGTCTTAAGGTCAGCTAATGTTAACTTGTTGTTAACCACTCCGATAAGGTCAGGTGATCCAGCCCAAGCTCTATCTTCATGATCCTTACCCCATACTCTGCCTACCCCGTCTTCTGATAAAGCAAATTGATGTTTATCTAGTAGGGGTGTCTCAGCCCAAAGTATCTCATCAAACTGATCCAATATCTTTGGCATGCCTTCCCAGTAAGGCTGATAATCCTCGGGTACCTCAACTGGAACCTTCTTGCAATAATTCTCCATACAACTATGGATAAAGGTACCTCTCTCTGCAGCAGCTTCCTTTACACCAGGATTATTCTTAGACCACATCTCTAGTTTTTTCTTGTTGGCTTCTGATGCAGTCTCCGAAAGAATTGTGGTTACTGAAGGTGCAGGCCCCGTATAGAAGGGTGTGTTGTAATGGCGTTTACCATTAATTGTGACCCTGGAAGGTAGCTGATTTAATTCTGCGTAATCAACAGACATTACAAGGTTTTAACTTATCTTAAATATAGTCTATCTCAGAATTTAATACGCCCCTACCTATTCTCTTAATACTTTCTTTATTGTTGTTACCCCTTCCTTTCTTCCGTTATACTTGATCTAAACCCCCTACTCTTATGTGTCCCTCATTATGAGCTGTAATATTTCTCGCTTCTACATCTGTACGGACAAGGAAGAGTCGGATGGATACGTCACAGATATTCTGACTGATGAAGCTGATGAATACGAAGTAACCCTTATTGCTAAGGACGCGGACTACCTACGTATAGACCTATGAAAAAACTTGACCTGATCGCTGTTCCCATTCTGGTAGACGGTGACAAACTCATACGTCATTTTGAAACAATTGATGTACCCCTTAAGCGGTATTTCATCCTAGATAACTCCATGGGCAAAGACCCTTCCGTGGGTGAGGCCATAAAACATATCATCAACTGGAAGCCAAAGCACATTGATAAGGTTGTTGTTTGCTCCTTATCACAGAACGTAGGATTCCCTGGGGCAGTAAACCTAATAGTCCGTCAGAACACTGACTGCAACCACTGGATTATTACAGGATTTGATTGGTGGGTAGCCCCTGGCGAATGGCAGAAAGTCCTTAGTAAAAGCGATCTGCTCCCCTTTGGTGCAACCCTTGGCACTGGAAACGATGAGATGTGTGGTCTTGTATTGACTCCTACGCTTTTAGATCGGGTGGGTTACTTTGATGAAAACTTTTTCCCCGGTTACTTTGAAGACAACGACTATCGCTACCGTCTTAAGCTAACCAATACCAAGATTACATCCATCCCTCTTACTAATGAACACCAGACGAGCAGCACCTTAAAAAGTTCTACTATCTTCCAACAAAAAAACAACTTTACATTTCAAGAAAATTACAACTATTATATAAAGAAATGGGGAGGACCTCCCAACAAGGAAACGTATGTTACGCCTTTTAACAAAAACTATCCAGTCGATTACTGGAAATATGATCCAACCCGAACGCAACGACTTAGGTGGATTTGAACAAACCTTAGTTGATCTAGGCACCCAACCTTTAGTCAACAACTTGTGTAAGACAAGGAAGGAAGCTCTATCAGCTAAACGCTATCCATTGAAAGCGACCATAGATGACAAGCTAGTCATTAAACTTAGTACTGCTGTACCACCAGACAAGCTGTACAAGAACTATCTCTATCATTCAGGAGTCAACAAACCTTACATTAACCACTGTTACCTCCTCTGGCACAAACTAAAACATCTCACACACAATACCATTATTGATATTGGAGGAAACGATGGCACACTCCTTAAAGCTTTTCAGTCACAGACAACAGATAAACTACGTTTGATTAATGTAGATGCCAGTACTTCTTTCTTAGAAGAAAATCGTATTGCAAATATTGAATACGTTAATGCATACTTCAATAAAGACTTAGCCTTACCTAAAGCTGATCTAATAATTTCTACTAATGTATTTCAACATACTTCAGATGCCCGTAAATTTGTTGAAGGCATCAAGGAACATCTAGATGGTGTATGGATTCTTGAATTTCCTTACACGTTAAATACCCTTAAGACTTTACAGTTTGATCAGTTCTATCACGAACACTACTACTATTGGCTTGTGTCACCTCTACAAAAATTGTTTGAAGAGTATGGCTTACATATCTTCAATGCAGAAGAACTTTCTATACATGGGGGAACGATGCGTCTATGGATAACAAATAAAGAAGTTTATGCCAACACGAATGCTCACCTTGATTTTATAAAACAAGAACAGGAGTTTGATTTTAAACGTTGCCGTTCTGATCTTGATGTAAAAATTATAAAAGATATATGTTTTCTTAATAATCTGGAAGGGGAGACTGCCTACTTTGGGGCAGCGGCCAAAGGATGTGTATACCTGAATGCGTTAGGTGTGACAACCGCCACTAAACCCAGAGCTTATGTTGTTGATGATACTACATCCAAACAAGGGCTATACGTCCCTGGTACTGGAATGCAAATTATGGATCGTGATTACCTATACAAGAATCAACCTGACAACTTAATTGTGTTAGCCCACAACTTTAAAGATTACATTATCAAAAGTTTAAGGCCTCACTACAAAGGACGTATTATTACAATGCTTCCTGCCACCGAGATCAGTATGTATAGTGACTATATAAATGATCTGGAATGATGACTAAACTTGCTGTCTTCTATCATGTGTTTCCTTGTGAACCTCATGCATGGGAAACCATGTACCAAGAACAGATGGGAGCAGTTTGGTTGAGTGGTCTTTATGACTCCCTAGATTATTTTCATATAGGAGTAAATGGAGATCCCTCTTTAATCAAAGCTCCAGCCAAGGCTGTCGTAATAGAAAACACTAATAAGACAGAAGAAACAAATACGTTAGAAGCGTTACATACCTGGGCAAAAGCTAATCCAGATTCGTATGTATTGTATATGCATACCAAAGGGATCTCACGAATAGATCAACCAGATTTTAAGTATGTAGAAGACTGGCGTCATTGTATGGAATACTTCACTATCCATAACTGGACTAAGTGTGTATCATATCTAGATGAGGGATATGCAACAACAGGAATCAACTGGCAAACACAGACGATGCTAGGTGACTACCCCCATTTTTCTGGAGGATTCTGGTGGGCAAACACCAACTATATTGCGGCATTAACCGATGAGTACCTACTACATAAACCAGTGCGATACTTCCGAGAGTTCTGGATCGGTAGCAATAATCCAACAGTTAAGAATTTGTGGGAAACAGGATTAAATAAATTAAATAATGCGCAGCATTATGTACAGCCGTACCCTAAAACCAGCTATAGTAAGAACTATCTTACAGACACAGAGTTTCCCAAGATGACAACAACTCAAACCAAACCAAAACTATCTGCTCTTTCCTGGTGCAACCCAGCAGATGACATTGTAGAAATCTTAGATAAACACAACGTAAATGGCTTTGAATATCCAGGTGGAACAGATAAAAACAGTCTGCATAACTACACTGGAATCTATGATCATGTTCTTAAAAACTATCGTAACTCCCCTGGTACCCTACTAGAGATAGGTGTACAGCATGGTGGATCTTCTTTATTGTGGCATGACTATCTTCCTGAATTTTCTTTACATCTAGTTGATATTGCAGATGTTGTCCCTAGTAAAATCTGGAACAGCATGGATAAAGATCGCTATAAGTTCTATTGTACTAATGCATATGATAATAGTTTAGTTCAAAGGTTTAAAGAAGAAGTACCTAACGGTTTTGATATTATTATTGATGACGGTCCCCATTCTTTACATAGTCAAAACTTTGTTGTAGACAATTACTTTCCCTTATTAAATCTTAATGGTATTTTAATAATTGAGGATATTCAAGACAGTAATCATCTTGACGTTTTAACCAAGAGACTTTCTGCTGAACACCGTAGTTCTGTACGTACATTTGACGTACGTCGAACCAAAGGTAGGTATGATGATTTAATCTGGACAGTAACCAAGACCTGCTAATATATCACAAGATAACCTATCCCACCTAACCAAAACAATTCCATGGCACTTACCAAACAAGTAGATGATTCTGTTAACGAAGCTATTGCAGCCTTACGTAATGGGCTAGCCTTCTCCGCCCGTGGAGAACACCCTATTATTATCCAAGCTTTATCTGAAGTTCTTCTTAAGTTAGATGCTATTAAAAGTATTGAACACTTTATTAATAGAGCAAGTGACCCATCTAAGTGCGGACCTTATTAAAGATTAAGGGTTAAGTTTGAATAAGCAAATGTCTTATTCAACTTTATTTTTTCTTAGGTGTTCTTGCTTTCTTACTAGCTTTCTTAGCTGCTTCTGTATTAGGTACAAATTGTTTACCTTGTTTACTGCCAGCTTTTTTCTTTGCGTCAGTCTTAGCTCTCTCTTCTTTAGATAAAGAAGCCCATGCTTTCTCTGGCAGGTAACGCTTAGTGTGATCAGGTTGGATTGCTTTATCAGCCATTACTTACTCTCCTTATATTTTTTAGCAGCAGCCTTAGCTTTACTGCGTTTTTCATATTCATCTTTCGTTTGCCATTTTTCTTTACCCCATTTTTCCAACGATTTTTGTTTAGAGTCTTTTCCACCTTGGTACCCACCACCAGCTTTTTCATATTCTTGTGCAAGAAGTTGAGCTTTCCTAGCGCTCCATTGACCAGGCTTCCCTCCTTTGCTACCTGCCATTATACGATCTTTAATACGCTCACGTAATTCAGGCTTAGTATATTTGTTAGTATCTTGTGACATTAATTATTTTTTTGTTGTAGGTCTTGTTCTAGTTTTTTAATTTTTATATCTTTAGGGCTTTGTATACCTAACGGTCCCGCTAAGGCACTTGCTGCACTTAGTCCGGCTAACACACCTATCTCATCACCAGCAAACCTACCTATAGCCCTGCCTACATTCTCACCTGTAACTGGAGGAGCAGCATTAAGTAAACTTTCAAACATTTGTGAAGCTGATTTATTTGTTCCTGGTAATATCATATCTTTTAGGTTAGGGTTATCAACTGCTTTTTTAATAGTTGAATCAATGTTATTAGCAGCATTTGTAACAACAGCCTGCTCAACTTGTTTATATGTATTTTTAAGATTATGTACTAAGTCATGTTTTTCTTTTTCTGAATACATTTCAAATGTTTTTGCTGCAGATGCTGCCATGCGTCCTTTCTTTACGTATGGTATTAGATCTTTAAATTCATCAGCAGTTACACCATATTTTTCAGCAAATAAATTAGGATTTTCAAGAGCTTGTTCTAGCATAGCAGCCGAGGTCTCGTTAACAAGAGACTCTTGAACAACATTTTTTAGTACTTGCGCTTGACGCTTAGCACCTTCCATAGTAGTTTCAGAACCAGCTACCCTACCAAAAGTAGCAAGAGCTCCTTCTTGATCTTTTAATGCGTTAGGGTTAATTCTTTTACCTATAGCAGCACCAATACGTCGACCTGCTATACCTAAACCTACACCACCAGCAATTGCACCTACTGTTTTTAAAGCTATTTCTTGAGGTATTGTATCAGAACCAACTTGGGATAAACCGGCCACCCCACCGGTCATGATCCCTTCACCAAGTTCTTCTCCTAAAGGAGTTGAAAGAAAATTAAGAATTCTGTTTTGTCCGGCTAAAGGAATCATCTTAACTATTTCTCAAAGTAGCTTTCAGGAACCAAGCTGACTTAAATGAATCGCCTACTAATTCAGCACTATAGTTTTCTACATCAGGTGCCTGTACTTCTTTTGCAGCAACACCCAAGTCTTTTGACTGCATACCAAAATCTTCAAGGTTCTTTAAGTATGTAAGCAGCATCGCCTTACCGTCATAGCTAGTAACACTTTTGAAATTAGGGTAAGCATCTTTTAAACCACAGCCACACATTGGCATAAGGTAGTCCATGCTGCGTACAAACTCAGCTAACCTATCGAACTGTTCAGTATGTAATTCATATTGATCTTTCAAGAAGGCATGGATAGCAAGGAAGTTACTACCCTCATAATTTAAATGATTTAGATGGGCTTGCACATAAAGCTGGTGAGCATAAGATGCATGACTTGTTAGTTGCTTTATAAAATCAGGAACACCAAGCTTAGCTGGTACCGTCTTAACTTTCTTTGGCTTCTCTTCTGTACCTTTAGCGACTGCGTTAGGCATTGGTACGTATTGAGCAGCAGGCTCGGGTCCAGAGGTATACATACAGTCTTTACTATTACATATAGTCTATCAAAGTTTATTTTAAAAATCTTAAATTAGAATAAGAAAAAGAGTTTGTTATGGCTAACGCAGAAAGTTTCTTTGCTACATACGACACATTAGCAGCACCTGCTTCTGGAATATCTACACCAGTTCAGCTAGGCAGCACTATTAATACAAGGAACTACACCTTGTTTACCACTGTTGCAAGCATTAACACTAACGTTGTTGTGGCATTAAACGGTTCAATTGATGGTACAAACTGGTCAAAGATAATTGCAAACCAAACTATTACTGCTAACGGTACGACTCATTACAACATTGCTAACCATCCTGTTAGGTACGTACAACCTATCTTTGTATCTGAATCAGGTGGTACAGCAGCTACTGTATTGTTTAGCCTAGGGGCAAATTAACTTTCTGTTCCTTTAGTGTATCCCAGAAATAATCAGTATCATCACCTAAAGCAAGACGATCATATGTATTTTCTACCTGGTAATACTGGGTAGATACTTTAAAGTCAGGCGTCTTTGGTTCTGCTGGTGTCAAACTATTGTCATAGACTCTCATCCTGTTATTTGGATAGAGAGCATACTGACCATTCTGTAACTCAATCACATTAAAAGACTTGTGCTCAGCAGGATTTTCACTGGTAGCATAATCAATTGCATCAGGATCTTGATGGTAATTATCTATAGTACAAATATAAATTCCTTTTTGGTTTCCATGATCACGAGTACGAATTTCATAATCCATTGAACCAATAAATTGTTTCTGTACAACAGTTACTCCATAGTCCATACAATTCCAAAACTGTAAGTTTGGAAGATTCATATCAGGAGAAGGCGTGGTAGGTGATGAAGTAAATGCACTGATAGGCAACTTGTCATACATAGCTGCATACTCTGGTAGGTAAGTTTCAAAATAAAAGGTGCGTCCAGGCATTGACTTAACAGATACCCACACACCTTTAACAAACTCACCCCATCCACTCTGGTGATCCATCAAATATTCTTTACGTACCCATACATCTTGTGATGGAAGATTGGCAATTAAACAAGCCATCTGTATCTTTTAGCTAGATCTTATTATTCTATAAGCTCATTTGTAAAAACGTCCAAGTCAATACCCTTTAAAGCAGCACAAGCTTTCTTATAAAAATAACAGTCTGTCTTGCCTGCTTCTTCTAAGGCAGCCTTAACTTTTTCCCATTTCTTGATCTGATCTTCATCCATCAGAAAACTGTTTGTTCTTTCTTAAGGTTTGACATAAGGACAACAGCTTGCGCATGTTCTTTTCCACTACGTTCGAGTTCATCTGTAGCCACTTTTAGGATTGCTTCAAAGAAATCCTCAGAAGAAAGGTCGCCTTCTGAAACAAATTCAGTGTAGCTGTCGTACAAAAAGTTGTACAACCTAGTCTTCTGCTCTTCTTTACTCTTAGCTATTTCTTCTTCTGTCCTTTCTTTTAAAGGAGGAAGCTCACTTGTCACATAGTAAAATGTCTCACGGCTTTCCTTAGAAGGAGAAGGAGTGTTGTGGAAAGAACTAAAAAGATTCTGTTGACTTTTCTTCCACTCTTCGTAAACAGGATTGGTGAAACCGGAGTAAGTCATGGATAGCTTGATGGTAACCTTCTAACCAAGAAGGGTCTTGTACTTCTTTAACATAGCGCAAATACTCACGATCTAACAGGTTAATAGACTTTAGGTTTTGTGTGGATTCCACGACATAGTTACTGATTGGATTCAGTTATAGCATCTTCTTCTTCTACAAGTTGTTCTGCTACCTGTCTAAGGGCTACATCCAATTGAAAATCCTTAATGAATTGTAACTTTGCAAAGTATTCATTACGACAATGTTCAGCAGCTTCTCCCTTGAAGCGTTCCCATAAACCAGTATACAAATGATTAGCAGGCTGGTATACCTCGTAGAGATGCTCCATGAAATCAGCCTTCTGCTGTTCTTTTATGGGATCAGAATAGATCATTGGTATTCACATCGATAATGCTGGTGTGGATACCTAGTACATCAGGAGAAGCTTCCATCAATAAGACATGCATCTGATCTTCTATTAAGTCTGCTATCTTTTCAGGGGTATTTCCCTTAAACGGATCATAACATACTTCAAGATCTACCGCATATGAAATGCGGACAATAGGCTTCAATTCAGTTTTCATCTTATCGATGAGGGTACCTGCACAGTCTAACGTTCTTTTGGTGGTGTGACACCAAGCCCTAGTAAAGTAGCAAGCAAGGCTGACAAAGTACCAGCAGCCCTCTCTCCCGGCGCTTTACATACACTTGTTGTATTTTCATTTGCTCCTGCCTGTGGTAAAAGATAGAACATACAAGCTGCCCAATCAGCTACTGATACTGTTGAAATTGTAACAACAACAATAAGAACAGAAGTAGAAAGCCAACGTCCCATTACCCCTCCAGTAAACGTTCTAATGTATGGACTTGTTGCTGCTGGTACACACCCAATCGTTCTTCTATTAGATTGTTATAAGCAATTGCTGCATCTACTAACTCGGCAGGTTCTGAATTAGAACATACTGAATCATTTGAAATGAGGGCAGCCACTAGTATGGTTACCCTCATCTCTTGCTTGGTACCAATCAAAGCAGGTAAAGGTGTACCACCATTTGTGAATGACTCTAACAATTGATATAGTTGTTGAGAATCCACAATATCTTAGCCGTTATCTTCACTGTAGCATTACTTATCTGACTTAATACCGTAGTACCAATAGGCTCTGGCTGCTGTTAGATGAAACCGTTTACCTGCCAATAGCTTAAGTCTTTTATTCTCCATCTCTTCAAACTCTTCTTCCTGGTACGGCAAGACATCATCTTCTGGCATGAGCGAACGACTGATATCATTCATCTCAATTTGAATACTGAAGTCTTCTGCTGCATGGTTATGGCATGACATACGTACATGCGCATCTTCTATATCGGTAGGAGGATCAATCTTGTAATAGAAACTCTCCGTTATATTCGGATGTTTCAGTGTCCAACCGTTTAGTGGTAAGCAATCTTTTGGGACGGATGGAATAGTCCTGGACAATTTTGATTCCACTGGGGATAGCTTGTCCGGTTTGGTAAGCATTGCGGAGTTCATCAAGGTTAGGTAGGGTTTCAGTTTTAGTTTTAGGGTCGGTCTTCTCTTCGAGGACCTCCCCACTCATGGATCGTAACACGGTTTGTTTTGTTGTAGTGACTTCTTGTAATACACAAAACTTTTGACGTTCCTCTTCTGTCCAATCAGCTATATCACTAGAAATAGTAACTGTAAGAACAGGTTTACGCACAAGAACAAACTCATAGTTACGCCCTGTGATTTTGTTTTCTTTGATGACACCTGACCTACGAATCCAATTAAGTAATCCTTTGAGGCCAGCAAGGTTGGTCTCATGGTGTTTCTTAGCTGCAGCAAGTAGGTCCTGCTCTTTCTTGACACGTTCGATAGCATCTTCATGGGCAGCAAGTGCATAGTAGATGCGATCAATTTTGTCTGAACGTAAAGCAACAGTCTGTTCTAGTTCTGCTTTACAGATAGCCTGAGATTCTGGTGTAAGCAAAGGCATGCTGCGTTCAAGGATCTGATAGTGTTCATACAATTTAAGAACGTTTAGATCTGCAAGATTAGTTGCAGTGATTTGAGTTGTTGTAGTCATTTGAATAGTTTGGTAATAAAGTGATCAATAGTAAAACAAACAATAAGGATTAAACAGAAAGCAACTATGTAATTCATGATGCAAATTGCATCTTGATCTTATTCAATATCCAAGTGATTGCTATTGCACTAAGTGCAAACAACAAATCTTTTGCAATACTAGAAACGCAAGGCAAAACAACAGAAGAAAAGAATTCAAACATGATAATAAAGAGATGGAATTGATGAGTAGTTTTACGTCATACTCAGGACGGTAAATTAAAGATTACTTTCAAACACTCTATCTTCTTCATCATCTTTATCTGGATCTAATGAGTATGCAGTGTGTGCTACTACTTTATATATAAAAGCTTCTTGTTCTTCTTTTGTTTTACTTGTCCACCAATCAAGAGCTGGTTCTGTTTCATCCCAGCTAACTCTTATAGATGGTGTTCCTGTATCTTCTTCTTTAAAATTTAAACATTCAATTTTGAATTTACCTTGCTCAACAAGGTCATGCAATTGGACAACCGTTTGTGTTTCCATTGGTTCTACGAGAGAGTTGGGATAGGCTTGTACCAGGGAATGGCACAAAGCTTGCGTCTAGCATAGCGTCAAATAGAGTCCAGACATCATCTGCTGTGTAATGTTCATCAGGTTTATAGGTCCTCCAGTGGGACAAAGGAGCCATTGAACCAGATTTGGTATACAACACAAGGAATCGACCTTTCGATGTGTGGTCTGCTGGTGGGGCATACCACCAGGCACAAGCGTTATCAGGGGAAGAACCTCTGTACTGATCACGCACTATAGTCCGCTTTACCAATAGATCACGATACTTCTTGAACCAAGTTAGATGTATACACTGAGGCTTGTACCCTTCAATCTCCTGCTGGAAATCAGATAGGTTTAGTAGCTGCCGCTGGAATGAACCACATGAACAATAAGGTTCCTTAATCTTTTGTTCTTGTTTAGCAACAGTATCTTCTAAGGAAGAGTTTAAGTTAACTTCTTCATCAGGTTCAAAGAAACCATCAGGTGCTACTAGATGACCCAGATCTGTATGCTCACCTTGCAATAAAGCTTTTAATTTTTCTTTATCTTTGAGATAAATAAATTTATCTATCCATTCCCTTTGAAATAAAGCCTGATCACTCTTAGCTCCTAGCTGATGATGGTAATGCCAACCCTTAAACATAATATAAGAGTTGTTATGCCACATACTTGGACCCCTATAGTTAGGGCCAAGGTAAGAGAAGAAGTCTTTTAAACGAAAGGTAAACTCTTGGTACGCAGCAATAACATTCTGTTTAGGATAGAGCTGCTCTGCTCCATCTTGGTATACAACAACAACGGAATCATCACGTAAGTAGATGCCAGCAATAGCAGTGTCCTTGAAATCAGGGAATGCTCTTCCTAGATTACTAATAGAATAGATTTGTTTTTGAGCGGAATTAAGTTGATCTTGAATAAGAGTTTTCATTGGGTGAGTTGAGATGGGATTAGATGAACAGGTCATCCTGTTCGTTAGGAATAATAGCATTCCTTGGAGCAGTATCGTAAGCAGTCTTACCAATACGTAACAAACCATAGGCAAGCATGCCCCAGCTAATAGGGTTAGCTAGGGCAAGAGCAGCTAAGGTACCGATAGCTGCATAGGGTGCTACATGTTTAGTAGCTGCTTTCAATCTGGAATTCATGGTAGTAACATTAATTAAAATAGTTTAAACTATGGAATACAAATTGATTCCCTTGGGTAAATTAGAATTAGATCCAGGGTTAGATGATCTGTTTTGGAAAGAAAGAATCCAACGTGCAATAAATGAAACAACTTCTGTTGATACCCTTAAACAATACTCAACATTACTGTTGGGATTGTGTACACAAAGACAAGGTGTTATCAAGGGACTAGCAAAAGAATTGCTCACTATCAAGAATTTAAAGATTGATGATAGTGAGCTTGCTAATCCTGAGGTTAACCTAGAAGGTTAAAGCAGAGAATCATCCTCACCTGTAACAGGGTCTTTTGCACTGGGTAGTGCAGCTACATCTGTTATACGACATTCAGGTAGTATCTCAATACCATCTTTGATACCATAGGCACCACCTAATTTAGCTGCGTCTTGTTTTGAGTGTTGCATAATATAATCTTGGAATAGTTCTTGATACTTCCAAGTTGATTCTCGATCTTCATCAGGAATACTCATGTCACTCAGTGATTCAACTGCTGCTTCTTGTGTGGCATAGTCAGGGATATTAAACCCTTCAATAGCACATATCTCAACGTTATTAGCACCACGCATATCATTAACCAAGCTAGGTGTGAATACAGTAGTAGCATAAAACTTCTCGTTAAATACTAGTGGTACTTCAGTATCAAGTGCCTTACTTAAACACTTGGACATTTCTTTCTCATACATCTTGATCTTCTCTGCTGCATCAGTACCGTTCAATCCTTTCAGAGTAAGGACCATTGGTAAATCATGGGCACGACGGTTATCTTCTTTAAGAATAAAAACAAGATACTTTGTACGTACACTGTACTTACGTTTGTACATCTCACCTTTACTATTAGCTAGATCAGCAGCTAGCTTATCGTTATCCCACTTGGTTTTAACCTCAGGGTTATCGAATGTGCCAATCGTTTGTTTCATCCCTGTGGTTTCCTCAACCATAAGAGGTGAACGTAATAAAATCTGAATACGTGGTTCAGTAAAATTAAGACCTTCCTCTACAGAAGTGTTAGGTGCCATTCCGAATGTTTGCTTGTAGTTCCAGATGACTGATCCTTTAGCAAACTGATCTTCTGTAGCATGCCATTTACATGTATCAAGGTCTGTGTTACGTATAAACCAACCTCTTGTTTTAGATTTGTTTAAGGGTTGAATAGTAACAAAGTTTTGGTACCCAGTAATATATTCCTTGGATTGGAATATTTTAAATGAGTCAAGGCCACGTGTTGCCAGAGCGGAGCCAGAAGTTTTCTTCATAGTCATGATCGGAAGTGATTTCGTAGGAGGTGCTTGGGTTGGGATGTCGAACAAAGTTTCAGACATGAGATGTGCTGAGGTTGGACGTAAGCAGTTTAGCGTCATGCTTAGGACGTAGGTTTAATAGAAGATTAAAAAGGAGGGAACTCTTCAGTCTTACTAAAGGGAGCAGGCAGAGTAGGTAGATTGTCACCTACGTTCTGTCCCCATGGTTCAGCAATCTCTTCTACTGTGGCACCACCCCATAAGCTTGGCGCTTTAGTACCTGTTGATTCTCTAGGAGTATCAGAAGCCTGGGGCTTAGGACCTAAGGTCATTGAGATTAGTTGAATCTTAGTATTTGATTTGCGTTCTTTAGTTTCTTTATCTGACCAGGTATCAGTAACAAGTCGACCTTGTATGGTAAGACCTGTTCCTTTCCTGGTAAAGTTGACCATGAGTTCAGCTTGATTAAACTTATCATCAGCTGAGTTGATTGCATAAAAGTTAAATAAGTCTGCTTGGTTTCTACCAGAGCTAACTAATAATGTTTGATTAGCAATCATTAAACCATCAGCAGTTGTTTTAAAGCTACGCTCATCTTCTTTATCAATATCTTTGATGCAGCGTCCACTAAGGATTACTGTATTAAAGATAGGGAAAGAAGTATTGACTATAGCAATGTTTCCTCCCTGTAAAGAAAAAGTACGTGTCGTTGTATCGTACTTAAGCTTGGCTCCATGTACATAGAGTTGTGAATTCTTAGGAGTCTTAAGAAAGCGTTCAGAATTCTTACCATAGAGAGTAAGTTCGATTGCAGTAGGAGCTTTATTACCCACTGGAGGCAAGAGCAATGGACACCGTACAGCAGTACTAGTGGCCGATGTATACACCTCAGTAGGTTCTTGAGTTGTTTGGGCGCAAAGGCTAGTGAAGTTCATTGGATCAGAAGTGAAGTGAAAGACAGTTTAACGTCATGCCTAGGACGGAAGTCTAGTGGGTGTCGGCCCAAGTATAACCGATCTTAGCGTCGCCTTCAATCTTGCAAGCAAACTTAAAGAACTTTTGAGCAGCAGGGAAAGCATCTAGTGCTTGCGTCATAACCAGATCTTTATGTTCTGGTAAGCAAGCTAGTTGGATTTCATCATGGATCATAGCGAGCTGCATCCAGTCCTCTCCATATACCAAACCAAGTTTATCTAATGCAGTATTCAGATTAATAACAACTTGTTTCATAAGGATGGCACCAGCAGATTGCAACAATACATTCAATCCTTTGAATGCTGAACGACAATATAATTGTCTGCGATCTAAACCAATAAGATAATCACGTTCTGATAAGTAACAATTGATTTCTTCCTTTAATGATTTAAGTGCAGGCACACCTTCAAGGAATAAATTAATTGCAGTACTTCCTAGTTTACGTAGAACTGCTTCATCTTTTTCATTCGGATCAATAATCCCTCCCATCTTTAAAGAGCCTGCACCATACAAACAATTTCCTGTAATGGTAATACAATCCCCTTGGCGCATAACAAAAGATTTATTTTCTGTACGTATACAAAATACATTCTTCTTTCCTATATAAGTCTTTTGTAATTTTTGTCCAGTAACATGACCTTTATTTGCAATGCTCACATGCATTTGTGTAGTACCACTAGCATTGAGTGATGGCTTAGCAACATGGATTACTCCTGGAAATTCTAGATAAGAAGCAACTAAAGCTGCTTCATAATGTTCATTACGTATTTGTGTCCAATGCCATTTCTCTTTTTGATTTGGTTTACATGATTGAAATCCATCAGCAATCATGAATCCAGATAGCCAAGCTTTACGTTGGGCTTGGTTCATTTGTAAAATAACTTTAGTCCAATCTGTACCATATTTTCGCCACTTCCAATCAATGTCAATTGGCAAAGACTCAGGTTCAACTAATAGGGCATTAACAATAATATTAGATTCAGTATTTATTTCTGTTGTTGTTTCAACTTTAGACACCATATAATTTTTACCTGTTCTCCAACCGCAAGATACATTTCCATTACGTTTACGTTTCTTTACATACCACCGATGGTCAGCGGTAGCTTGTACTTTGAATGAATGATTATGTTGCATTTGCCAAACATCATCTTCATGTTCAGGTATGATTTCAAAAATAGGCTTCCATTCTTTTATTTCTTTTTCTTCGTTGTAAGTTAAAACTAATTGACCAACCTTTAATTCATCATATGTTTTCCATCCTTCTTTTGTAAGCACTGTTGTTATATCAGTAGGAACACAAGCATAGAGAAGACGCTTGCTTATATCCCTGGTACTCACACCAAATCTTTCCTGATTGTATGTATGAATATCAACCTCAGGATCTACTACTAGAGCAGCGTATTCTCCTTTATCCCAACGAGCTAAGTACCCTGCTAAACATCTAAGCTCTAATGCTTTTGCATCTACACCCATAAGTAAATAATCTTTAGGTGCATAGAACAAAGCACGGCATTCCTTACCATAAGGGCTATAGACCCCTGGGACCTGAGCCATGTTTGGATTCTTGTGTGCACATCGACCAGTGATGCAACCATTCGTGACAACATCACCGTGCATCTTGCCGTCTTCGTGATTGAATAACTTCAGCCAAGCATTCTGTCCATCTGCAATCTGTCCTAATCTTTTCTTAATGAGCTGGTATTCAACTAAGGTTTTGGCTTCAGGAAAAGATAAGCTTTCCAGCACATCATCATTAACGATTGGATTTCCTTTTGCTGTTGTTTTCTCTGGAACCCAAGCGTACTTATTATGTAAGCGCTCCACAATTTGCTGACGAGATCCTGGGTTAAACTTCTGTTCTGTTCGTCTAATAAAGGGGACGCCTTTAACAAAGCCTCGTTTCTCATTGTTTATTTTGGGGATGAAGGTGGATTCCACTGGTATGGGTGGGAACATTTGTTGCAGTATCTGGTCCAACTCTTCTTTCTTTTGTCTAAGGTTATCAACCAGATCAAGAGACCTATCCACATCAAACGGAAAGCCCACAATAATCTGATCGTTAATTGCCCTAGCAAATGCATGCTCGAGATCAAGCGCTGTCTGAGAGTAGTTCTGTTTTTGTACATGATTGAATAGCTTGTGAGTTACTTGTACGTCTTGTCTACAGTATGCCGCCATCTCTTCTGAGTAAGCAGAGAAATCTTTGAACTCAATTTTGTTATCTAATAGACGATACCCCCAGGCTTTAAGTGAGGCAGAGCCCCGTAGCCTAGGAGGTATATCATAGTCAGCTTCATTGTCTTCATCAAGTAATAATTCCTTGGGCCATATAAGCCTGGTACAAACGAGCGTGTCGATAAGCTGAGCTGCTCTAAAGGTATAGAAAGGATAAAGTTTTCTTATGACTGGGATGTCATAGAAGATGATGTTATGCCCTATGAGAATGTCAGCTTTAGCCAGATGCTCAAGACCAGCAGCAATAGAATCAGGCCCATAAGTAGTAGTAAGTTCTCCCTTGATATCATGGATGACAAGACAGTAGATCTCATTGACATCATTGTAAAGCCCGTTGGTTTCTAAATCAAATACATAAGCTTTCTTATTTCCTAAACAGTTGTTCGTCTTCGATAAGTAAGTCGTGCTTTGATAAGGCTGGGTCATTTGCTTTTATCCAATTTAATATGGTGATGATCCCTGTCTTATGAGGGTGAGACAATACTTTACCAAGGTGTGACTCACTGGTAAGAGGGATGAGATAGAACTTATGTTCTTTTTCATTAGCCTGGATAGCATGGGGAATACCCTTGAGATAACAACTGATTACATAGGCCATGGTCTAAGACTAATAGAGGATTATCCTGGTACTCCCCTCGGGGTGAGGGGAGATATACAGGAAGTAAACAATCAGATGTTATCGGCCTTATCTATAATTGCAACGTAAGACCTAACTTAATTTTTATTAAGTTAAGGATAACAGCTAGTGATACCAATAGATCTACTATCCTTGGTAACTATACCTTAACAATCTCTTTAGCTTTGCGTCTGTTTATGTTATACCCAGTGAAGCCTCCAGTTTTCTTACGTAGGCTGATTGCTTTACTGGCAGCTGACCCTGCCCTTTGGGAACCATGTACTAATAATGCGAATGGTTTATCGCCAAAGCAATGACTATCATCATGGTCTATCTCTAGGCCACGTGTAGACGCTTCCTCCTCTGTATATACAACGTATGCACGGCGGATGAAAGTAGATTCTCTACCTGGTATCAATGAATCTAACTGGCCTCCTATGGAAGCAGTCAAGAATAGATTGTTAGGTATCTCACTGGCTAGGTTAAGCCACATATTAAGTGACTTAGTAAAAGCATAGAAGGTACGGTTAGGTTCCTTTCTAGCTACCGTAATCCAGGCCATTAGGTATAGCTCTGTCCAGAAGTCACCTGACTCATGGATCCTTACAAGATCTTCTTCATGTGGTGCTAAGGAACTGATGATTAGATCAGCCATTCCTTCTGCACCTTCATCATCTGTATACATGGCATCCTTTAGTAGATCCCAGTTATACCATCTAGCATCTCTAACATTAGGACGTGTCTCTGCCATAGAAGCAAAGCAGCGATAGTCAGCTACTCCTGCATTAGGTATTGCAAGACTGTCATTGATCTTACCTGTGTGGCGATCAGCAAATGTTCTACATACACCAGCGGAAGGACAAGCATAACCCGCTGGTAGATTAAAGATCAAACGGTTAGCAAGTTTAGCATTACCGTGGGAAAACTTAAGCAGTGACATGGTGTGATTGCAGTGGGTTTAGTGAGTAGTTTAACGTCATACTCAGGACGATCTAAGCTAAGATAGAAGTCCCATTAAGAACTTCATACGATCAGTACATAGAGCAGATAACTGTTCTTGCTTTGGTGTTAAACGATGATCTTGTTCATAGATACGTTCATTCAAGCCAGTCATTAACTGGATTTGTTCCAGTCGTTTCTTTAGTTTGGTCTTCTGTGCTGTTGTCAATGTTTGATAGAGAGGCTTCATTGGATGTGGATGTCATGAGATAATCATTAGAATCTACTTTGCGACGTTTGCGTATCTCTTCTATTGCATCATTGAATGCATCTTCTATTTGGCAATCCATAAAGCTTAGAGCTCGCAAAAAAGAAACGTACTGTTCTGTAATAGCAGTAATAGTTACATCTGTTGTAGCAACAGATATACCACCGGTATCTGTGAATTGCTGGAACGCAATCCAATCATCTTCAGTAACATCAAAAGCAATCATAGAAGCCATAAGAATAAAGCAATGGAACAGACAAGCAGTTTAACGTCATACTCAGGACGTGATACCTAATAGATATCGTTAGTTGTATTCTTATCTATTGTTAGTTCATCCGTAGTAGGAATAATCTTTAGCTCTAATGTTTCTAATAGATTAACAGTGTCTTGAATTCCAATAATCTCAAGAGCATCAGGGATAAGCTCATCTGTATTTTCAGTGTAATACTCAGATAGATATAAGGATGCTATTGATATGATCGTTTGCATAGGCAAGCAATCTAACATTCTATGCGATAGAGAGTTGATAACATAATCCCAAGTGTGATCAGGGATACCATCTTCAATCTTTTCAATTAGACCAGGGTCAATTGCATTAATGCGATCAGCGGCGTTAGTCATGGTAATAATTAAGACATTGTTATTGTAAAGGTAAAGGGGACCAACGTAAAGCTAGCCCCCATTTATTTAATCTTTAGGCAGCAGGTTGAGCACTAGTCTCATGAGTCTCACCCATTAGGCCAGCCTCTTTGAGGCGGTCGATCATTCCACACATAATGGTGGCATGTTCATGGGTCTTCTCCATAAAAGCTTGTGCACGATCCGCAGTTATGGTGTGGACCGTACCATTAGCTTCGACATAGGCCCAGCTACCATCAGGCTGGGGTTTACCCTGGAGCGCAAGCCGCTCTGAGTTACGTACATACCTTAGCTCAAGATTGTGACAATCAGTAAGACCCTCACTATCTTTCCAGGTAGCACCTAGGTTGTAACGTTGATCTTGATCCATGTAAGCATGGAATTGTGGAAGCAGTTGACTAAAGCAAGCAAGGATAGACATGAGTTAAGTGCAGTGGTGTAGTAGGTTAAAGCCTGGGGCTTACGTCAGGTTGGCGCTGACTGCCCAGGGTTATATCAGTTGGCTAATCTTAGTTCTTCTTCTCGTAATTGCAACGCCTTGCTAAACATATTTTCATAGATGTTTCTTTCAATGTCGTTGAGCCTGGCATTGGATAGACCAACGATCTGGTCTACGTGCATGACACCGTTGGATACCTTAAGCATGACAGTGAACTGCGGTCTGTTATTACACAGACACAGGACAATGAATGCCTTCTTAGCCTTAACGGCATTAGCATATGATGCTGCTGCACCAACACAGTTACGTACTGCTTGTCCCCATTTGGATAGTTGGTGTGTATCTATTGGTTGTATAAAGGTCCACGTTAATTCGTTATCATCCAACACCTTGACAGGAGCAGGAAATAAATCCTGTGGCAGACATTGATTAGGATTCTTTATTGTCCAAGCTTTCACTTGGATGTGATCATGGAATTCTTCTATGCGCCAACGCTTAGGTGGATCGATAGTCTCACCTGCTGTAAGTATCTGATCAAGCATAGATATTGTGTCAAATAATAATTGGAATGTAGATCTATTTCTACTTGGTAAATTGTTTGATGGATTAAATCTAGTCTTTACTTCATCTGTATATTTAGTAAGGATTTTAAAGAATGAATCTACAGGTAAATAAGTATTAAGCCAAGTATGTACTGCACCATCAGATGAGCTAAGGGACCAGTAAAGACTATGGTTAGTAAGTAATGCAAATGTATTATTGCTGATAGCAGTTTGCAAGTAATCGATAGGACAGTCAGGCCATATCTTAAGTATCTTGTTGATCCATGCAAGCGTATGCTTTACTTCATCATGTATATTTGCTAGTACTTCAGGAGATATAGTAGTTGGATCATGGAACGCAGTGATTATCTTCTGTGCTTCTGTATTGATGTAACGTTTGAACCATGGTGTATCAAGTACATGTCTATTATTTTCATCTAGATACATCTTGTATAGGTCTACCCCTGGTACTGAGGGATACTCTTCTGGTATACGCAAGATATGAGTATAAGTATTAGTCACTGGATGAAGTCTCTTGAATATGTTATGTGTACCATCTTCTTTCCAGTGAGGGATAGACTGTTTGATCTGCGCAGTAAACGAAGCTAAGTGTCGTTTAATCTCTTGTAACTTCTGTTTGTATGCAGTTGTATTATGTAGCCAGTACGGATTAGTTAACCCGTTCTTAATGTGATCTATTGTTATGTAGTCCGTCCAGGTATAGAAGTCAGTACGTCCATACTTCTTAGGTATTACATTGTCTATATTGAATAGACGTTCACCTTTATATCCGAATGGTATATTGATCTTGTTAAAAGCACTAGCTTTACAAGCAAACGATATTCCGTAAACGTAATCTTCTCCAGGGTTAGGCAACCAGGCAGCTACCCATAGGTTCTCTACGTGGTAGATCAAAGCCCTGGTCTCAGTATTATCCTTCTTGAATATATGGTATCTTTCTTCTACTGGTTCAGCGTTGATGTGAGTAACTACCTTTGATAGAACTTCTTTCTTGATGATGTGAGCAGGGATGATATCATCAGGCAACCCAAGTGTGTTTCGTGATACCTTGGGTTTACTAGGTGGGATAAGCTTCTTGAGTTGCGGGTCGTACTTGACGAGGTGTTGCTGAAGGTTTGATGGGAGTTGGAATTCCATGAGTTGAGTTGCAGTTGGGATGTGAGCAGTTTAACGTCATACTCAGGACGATAAGTTTAATTGTAGATACCGTATTGTCTCTCTTCCTCTAGCTCATCGTAGTGCTCTGACATATAGTTAGTTGTATTCTCGATAAACGTAGAATACTCGGAATCCAAGTACGTATGCCTTGGTGTAAAGACTGGTACATGTTTACTAAAGCCTGTAGCTAGATAGACTCTACCCCTAAGGCCACGTATTGTGATATACCAAGGTTTGAATTCGATACTAAAACCTTTAATCATTGGGTAGTTCCTCAAGAGCAGAGCGGACGATGTTTTTGTGGGCATCGTCGAGACGGTCAGAGCAGTCGTCAAGTACCGCCAGTGCTTGCTCTTTTAAGCTCGGTGGTTTGGGGCGGCGAGCGATGCGAAGTTCTATCGAAAGACCTTCACGAAGATGGTCCTCAAAGTAACTGCAACACGCCTCCAGCTCCTGGTCACTGCCCCATTGAGAGGCAAATTTGGCAACTTGAGGGAGTATTGCCTCATTGTTATTTGCCTTGTGCATCCACTCGCGCACCAGCTCAGGCGGTGGGGTGATTGGGTGCTGCGTGTAGTCTTGTTGGTTAGTCATGATTAAAAAAGATAAGAAAAGAGGTTAGTAGATTTTCCTTTGGTGTTTGATTGTACCAGGGAGATAGATAGTTAGATGTCAGTGGAATCAACGTCGATCCAATCAAGAGAATTGCCACGATTTAATTCGTGGATATATTCATCTAGATCTGATGGATCACTAGGTGGTTTGTCTTCTACATAGGTGGAGGCAGAACATAAGCCAGGCCTATGCTCTGCTGGTTCTTCCCATGTGGCAGGACTAACCTGAATACGATCTTCTATCCATGCTTCCGCATAGACTTGGTATTCGTTGACGCCTGTGGGATAGACATCAATATGCCTTATGGCCCAGATAGATGGCATTAAAGTACCTCCATAGGTTGACGATCAGCTGGATCGAATACAGACTTAGGTCCGTACTTAGCTACAACTTCAGGGAATGCAGCTAGTAGTTTGTGTTTACTGACGGGGTCAGCGTAGCGAATTGCTACGGCAAGCGATGAGATGAACTTACCGCCGTAGGTTTCCATACGGACAGTCAATTGATAGGTTTCAGAAGGAGTCATGGGCTGAGTTGCAATGGGACGTAGACAGTTTAACGTCATGTCCAGGACGGAGCTAGTTAATTACAATATCTTTATGTTGCGTTTGCTTAAGCCAGTACCTGGTAAAGCAATGGATGCATGAACGCCTGACTCACGGGTATTAAGCGTGAGTTGCAGTGGGCCAAGCTGGATTGTTTTGGTGAATGACTTGATGCCATTCTCCGTGATATTGAATCCAGCAATAGTCTTGTCAAAATTGAAAGCAGACTTAGGTTTAGTCATTTGAATTAGGGATAGAGATAATAGACACGGCCTGGACAATTGTTGTGTACAATTGGTGTGGTTCTCGAGACCTCACTGGCCGGTGATTTAAAATCCAGAGTTTGATCTGGTATATTCCTCTGATTAACATCTGCTTAATCAGAATGGGACCTTGTGATGTTGAAGGCCATCACTGGGACTGACCCAGTTAATGAGGGGTAGCTGGCCGCACCAGACTTAGGATCTAATGCGATCCAGCCCCTTGTTAATTAGTCTTCTAATAATTTGGTAATGTCAGGAGTAATAGAAGGATTCATATTAGTCATGGTGAATTGTTCACCAGTGTTTGGATCAATGAAGCCACCAATGAAACCAGCTCCGACACGGTCAGCTGCTGCTCTCATCTTGGCAACAAATTCCATAGCTTGTAATCGTTGAATGCTTAAAGCATCAGGCACTTGAATGTTGGAGTCAGTCATGGATGAGGAGGTTAAGAATTGATTAAGTGTATAGGGCAGTTTAATGTCGTGCCCAGGACACTTACATCTATACTTCTGAGTAGCTTATCTTTTCAGACTTGAAATCTACACTGTAGATCATGTCTGCATTCGTTGGATCTTCATAGCCAGAAACATCTATTGGATCGATGTCTGGATAGTAGACAGGATAATCGATACGAATATCCATAAGCATGGCATCATGCTTCTTAGTCATCTTGACCCAGTCTTCTGACAACCACGTGAGTGCGTGTTGTTTGTTGATCAGAAAGACTGATCGATCTTGCCAGATGTCATTGACCTTGATCCTGTACTCGATGACGGCACCGAAGAGGGTACCGCCTACGTCTGTAGTAGTCATGGTGGGAAGGGAGGGGATAGTAGTAATGTAGTGGATGGCGAGTGATCTATGCAGGAAATGACGGATTACCTTATGTATAGGTAGCCGCCTGCCCAGTCAGCTCGCTCTAGACATTTTGCATAGGATGCATCGTCTAGTAGATTGTATCTTACATGTTTAGCCGGAGACTTCCAGCCTGCTGGTTTGTATACAGCACCTGTCTGTCTACTAATAAAAGCATGGACTGATCTACTAGTAATACAACCCATGGAACTTGTTACTTCCATGATCTTGTAATACTTGTTACCTTTGTTAATCTCAAAGGTCATGTCGCCGTAGCGACCAGGATATTGTTTCTCAAAGCTACGGATTAGCTTGGAGATAAGACCGTCGATACGATCTTCTATTGTCTTAGTAATCTTCTTGAGACTTGTTGTTGCTGTAACCTCTAACGGACCGTTAAAGCAATGAGACTTGGAAGGATTGGAAAAGAACATGTCTTAAATTGCAATGGAGTGTGAGCAGTTTAACGTCATACTCAGGACGTGTGATTCAGCTATGCATTTCTTGGTGTTGTTGCCAAGCAGAGGCATGCATTTCTGCCATGGTCACTGGGGCTTCACCCCCTGTGGCATCCCATAAATGCTGAGGTGTTGGATCGTAGTTAAGATCATGTTCGATCTCATTCTCTAGTTGAGGAATGATCTCCTCTTCTAAAAGGGCAAGCATTGAGAGTGTGAGGTCTTCACACCCTTGTGGACGCTTGCTTTCCCTGGCTACGATAGCCTTGAGGTCTTTGAGAATACCCGCGAGAGCAGTGTATTCATTGATGCGTGGCGCAGTGGTAGTCATGTTAGGTGGAGGTTAAGGTTTGATTAAATAACTGGGGCTTACCCCATGGTGATGGGTGCCCAGGTTGTTAAGTTGTTATTCAGTAATTGTTGAAACAAAAGTTACTTCATCAGGTAATAGTTCTGGACTATCACACCATCTGAAATTACGCATTGCTTCTTCTTGTACATCTGCAATATCTGTTAATACATCTAGTTGATCAATAGTGTAGCTTTGATGAGTTAGATAAGTCATGATGGTTAAATCTAAGTGTTAATGATTCTTTCATCTCCACGTAATGTAAGATATTTTCGTTTGAATGGTTTTTGCCAGCTCAGATTAGAATCCATAAAGATTACGTCATCAGAACCTGAAGTTACATCACCAGAGTATGCTCTGAAATAATATTTAAACGAATCTAATGGACTATCTAGATTCATAGTATTCCAATCTTTAAATTTAAACTCTTCTAATAAATCAGCAGCAAAATAACCTTCTTCTTCACAAGGTTTAAATACTTTGTTAAACCTTTCAAATTCAGCGCGTGACATTACAACTTCTTCGTAGCGTGGCTCGACTCTTAAACAGATTACTGTTACAAAGTCTTCTTCTGAATGTGGGAAAGTGAAGGTTGGTTTAAAAGCCATGATGTTGAAAATAAAGTAAGGTTGGTTGGATACCTGGGACTTACCCCATGGTGATGGGTGCCCAGGTTTAGTTATACCAGGCTAAGTATCCTTAGCCAGCTATCAGGATGATCAGGTTCTACTTCGTCACCTGCTGGGGTATAGCAGGTGTCGTCGAACGTGTACTCTTCGATGTCTTCAAGGGTTGGCACGTCGTACCACCCTTGGAGCTCGTCTTTCTCTTCGGAGGTGTAGTTACCTCCTGCTGGAATCCAATAGCAGCGGAGGGTACCGTGTTTATCTTTACGGACGTTCCCTGTGCAGGGGATTGCTCCTTTAGGAGGAGGGGTCGGAAAGTCAATATCGGCTGGGTACTGTGAGGTACCTTCGTCACCATCAAGGGCGACGTAACCGATTGCTGTTGCGATTTGCTGTTGCTCTGGAAGTAATGCCATGTTTCTAGAATGAGTTGAAATAATAGTGTGAATAGGATTGAGATGATGGTAATGCTGATGACTATTACGTCATCTTCTCTTGAGTTGTTCATGTTGTGTTGGAGTCAAGGGTGTGGTTATATCAGAGCCTAACCCTGCTGTTATGACAATAGCCATCACAGCAGCGGCTCCGATAAATGTAATGATATTTAATATGGTTAGCTTTAACTGTCTAGTATCTTTACTGCGACGATACGTGTCTAGTTCCACGTACCTGCCGCAGATCTTGTGATTGTTCTTCATGGTAATAATGCGATGGGGTTTCTGATGTGGACTCATCAGGGCAGTAATTAACTGCCGACCAGGTTACAGCATCGTTATGATGTTATAACCTAGTTTCGTCCTGTTAGTTAAGGTAGCGTTTGTCTACGCAGTACCATGCATCACCTTGGAACAAGCGAAGGTGGACAAGTTGGCGATTAGGTGTACGCCAACAGTTCTCTAGGGTGTGTGCATTGAGCACCTTCTGGCCAGCTACTGAAAGCAGCATGCCAAGGCCGGTGCCCATGACAACGGCAAGTACGGGAGTTAGCAATGAGTCAGATTTCATGAGTTTAAGGTTGGATGAAGGAAGTTACTTAGTTACGTAGCCGTTAGCTGTACACCAGTCCATGTGGACTTTATGCGCAGCAGTAGGCCAGTCGTGGTTAATGCATTGTTGTGCAGTTGCTTTATCAAGCATACGCACTGCTATTAGCGAACCAATACCTATTACAATCACATAACCACATATGAATGCAGCTACGTTATTAACTGAAAACATAATCGAGTTGATGTTGTGCAGGTGCCCATCTCCTGCGGACTGGGCAATGACTGAAGCCAGGAGTTGCACCTGGCCCTGCATTGCTGCAGTACTACAGCTCAGTTTGTCATGTCATCTTCACAAAGCAACCGATACGTATCATCATGATGCTTCTCTCGAAGATATTTAATAACGCCACGTATTTCATCCAAGGTTAAATAACCTGTGGGGTTAGATAATCCTGGCAACCAGGCTTCATAGGTTGTTGGCTTACCTGGAGCAATAACTCCCATCACTCCAGAACCTAGTGGTCCTGTCACGATGGAGATGTCGAATCCAGCAACTGGATCAACATACTCCAAATGCCAAACACCAGTAAAAACTGGGCGTTGTGTCCAACCATCTTCAAGGTTGATGGTAGTGTTAGCCATGGATAACTCCATGTGTGCGGTACCCATCTCCGCTGTGGGTAATAACTGAAGCCAGGAGTTGCACCTGGCCCTCCAACAAGTGGAGTACTACAGTTCAGTTGTTCTCCAGCATCTCATCCACGTAGGACTTGATGACCTGGAGATGTTCGGCAGTAAGTGTTTGGCTACGTCCGTACTCGAGTAGGTCAAGGACCTTACTCATTACGTTATCGCCACACTTCCGTCGAGACGCGTCAAACATTTCCTGCATTGCAGCCGATGACATTTCAGTAATGTCAGTCAGCTCCAACTCAGTAACGTTGGCGCTAGCGGTGGTGTTGATCACGGTGTTCTCCAGTAGCTTGGACTTATACCACTGAAGTGTGGATGCCAAGGACACCTGGTGATCTACCACCTGAGTTGTCTGCTGCGTTTAACGTCCAGCTTGACGGCCCAACATTCGTTTGAGAACGAAAACAGGCGATTCTAGCACGACCTAATCTACAAACGTTAAGAAAACATTAAGAAGATTAGGTTATACTAGGTATCCGGGAGCTTAGTTCATTACCTTCGCTTTAAAGGAGTAAACTCCTCCTCGCTTGGTACAGTAAACTGTAAACTGACGCTCAAAGCCTGCTTCACAGGCTTCTTCGCACTCTAAACTTTGTACTGATTCAAGTAACTCTTCTATTACCTGATGTGGGCTCATCTCATACCACTGGAGCTGGCGCTCCGTGATACTAACGTTTCGCCCGTTCCACAGGTATCTAGCCACTTGCTGGCACCTGTCGCCAAAATCGACAACCTTCTCCTCTAGCTTGCTCAGTTGCATGGTACTATTGCGATGGAATACCTGCGTTATAAGGATGCGCAGCCCCCTATCTATACGAACTACCCCGTAGTTCTTTTTTTTCTCCCCACATTATGTTTGCTGTGGGTATGTGGAGAACAGTAACGAAATTTTTACCCTAATTAGACCCTTTTATAGTGTTTTTAGTATGTAAAATCCCTACTTAGCCCAAAAATACACACAAAAAATCCGGGTTTTTAAGCCCGGTGATTTAACTTTTACTTAAATCTAGTCAACAATAGGATCTGTTGCCTGTTGTCTCTTGTATTCTAATGCAAGTGTCTTAGATTTTCTAAATTGATCTTCCTCTGGTACTGTATAAGCAAGTCCCTTTTTAGCTTCTGTTACAAAATCACGTATTTCAAACGCATCTGCACCAGCACCAGCAAGGTTTAAAGCTTTTTTCTTAATACTTTGCAGCCCTTCGATTCTTGCTTGCCTTGCCTGAGGATCCATGTATGTTTAAACTTGTTTTATTATTTTACTATAACCTAGATTATCAACATTAGAATATTTACAGAACAAAAATAAAGCTGATAAACCTAAATGGCCCTTTCTCCGACTGATTTCTACGCATATAGTCGTGCTACTGGAACACCATTCCCAGAAGACGCAGAAGAAAGGGCACAGATGGCACCTGAGGTACTTGAGTTTAGGCGTAATCAACTCAAAAGTAAAGATGAAGACTTTAACGTAACAAATGCTCTAGGTACCGTAGCAGCTTTAGCAGGCATTGGTGCAGGTGGATTTGGTTTAACACGACTACTCGGAAGAAAAACTCCAATTAAAAAAGTATATGCACCACCAGCAGAGGCTGCACCAGTTGTAGAAAAAATTTCTACAGCCGGTGTGCCTCCTTCTAAAACAGTGGAGCAATTTGCACTTGTTACTCCCAAACCCACTTCCGAACCAACACGTCAATCTTTAATTCGTAGACAGGGACGTTTAATTTCAAGAGAAGAAGGTTTAAAACGTGGACCAACTAAATTTACTCCTCGTTCTTTTTTAGAAGAACGTGGTTCTGTATCATCAGACCTCACTTCAATACAAGATCAACTAGATCCATTAATTACTAAACAATCAGTAGAGGCATCTGATCCTGGTCTCGATCAAGTTGTTACCAGAGGAGTAGTAATACCTGCTCAACGAGAAGTAACAGGTTTTACTGCATTCAGTAAAAATGCTGATCGCATAAAGCGTGTTTCTGATGAGATACAAGATTTTTCTCAAGAATTAGCTAAAATTAATACTGTTAATGAAAATGTAATAAAAACATTTAATCCATATGGGATAACAGAAGAAGATTTTGAAGTACTAGGAGAACGTGGCACACAAGAATTAGAAAGAGCATATGAACGGGGTGGACGTAGTGTTTCAGATTTAACAGGAGAGATAAAAGTAGATCCTAAAATTGGACGTCAACTACGTAAAGAAGGAACTGTTGTTCGCCCTGGAAGCGTTTTACAATTAAGTCAGTTTTCTGATACACCAGCACGTGAAGGCGTTGGTGTCAACAGATTCACTCCAAATGAAATTTTAGAACGTACAATGGCAGCAGCTTCTTATCCAAGAGAGATTAGAGATCAAATTTTAAATCCTAATGTATCAAGAGAAGAGATCAGGGAGTTTCTTGGATCAACACCTAAAGTACGTGGCGGAGCTGTAAGTATTAATCCAACAATGGAGATAGCAGGTGGAGCACGTGCTTCTATGCCTGAAGCTTTTGTCGATGAATTACAAACAGCCGGAGTTGGTGGCGTAGGACTTACTTATGCAGATACAGCTAATCTTCCAGGATTAGGGCAGAAAGAAAAATTAGAACGAGCTGGATTTGTTTTTGATCCTAATACAGGGAATTATGTACAAACAATTGATGATATGGAATTTGAACCTGATTTTCTAGAAGGTGGATTTTTTAATGAAAACGCTACTGATTATGGTGATACAGAAGGAGTAGGTAATCTTTTACTTCCTACTGAGACTTTTAAAGAAAGAACAAATAAAAGCACAACATTAATACCTGGTGCTGTAGAGAGTGTACGTGGGTTAGTAGGTAGGGCAGGAACAGAAAGACAAGAACGAGTTATTGATGCTGTAATACCTTTTAGAAAAGATGTGGATAGTGAGCAAACAACTGGACTACGTGTCCAAGCTGATCCTGAATCTTCTTTTGAACGTCAACTTGGTTTGCGTGATATTGGATATAAACGTGGAGGAATTATTAGTTCAGAAGACACGCTTACCCAAGGAACTAAATTAGCAGGAGGATTTGAACCTGCAGTAGCAAACGTTTCAAGACTCATAACAACACAACCAGCAAGTGATTGGACAAATCAAATCAAGAGTCCTTACATTTCATCTCAGACAGGTCTTATCCGTGGGGATGATGGAAAATATTATTTACCAACAACAAAACGTTTGCTTTTAGATGAAGAGACTCCTTTACTAGGTAAAAAACTTATTCCTTTGAAGCAAGTAGATCCTATAACAGGACAAATAAAAACAACATGGGGCAATCATCCTGCAACTAAATTAGAACAGTTAGCATTAAATCGTGCTGAATTAGAAGAAGTAGCAGAAGCAGCTAAAGATGCTTATTTTAATGACCCTGTTCAAAAAGCTGCTTACTTAACAAAAAACAATCCAGAGGTGTTAGCTAAGGGACGCGCAGAAGGACTTCCTTTAAGTGAAATAGGAGAATCTTACGATTATCAAGGTTTTATTATTAATGCGGTTGATGATTATTTAATGAATAACAAAGGTATAGATCTACCTATTTTAAAACAAGAAATAAGTTTAAAAACAGGAACTACTTATTTTCCAACAGAAGCTCATGGTTTTATAACTAATTTATTAAAAACAGAAAAAGACACAGGTATTTATGGTATTCCTGTTAAAACAAATGAAAGGGGCGTTCCTTTAGCCAAAGGTTTTAAAAAAGCTATTGATCCTAAAACAGGTAAAGAGTATACAACTAAATATGTGGATTGGGCAGTAGAAGATGTTCCAGAAGGGCCTATCCCTGGACGTTATCAAGTAAGAGGTTCCGGTGGTGTGGATCCAATGACTTTAGGTGACGAAGGGGACACAAGTAATGTGGCATATCAATCACCCCGTATTGACACAATATCTCAACGTAAACTTTTAGGCATACTACAAAAAAGTAACATAGAAGCAGGGGCTGCTGTTGGATTAGGTCCTAGTACACAGACAGGGGTTGATATGACAAGGTTACGTGGTGCTATGGAAACACCTTCCACTGGAGAAGGTATGCGTCGTGTTAATGTGCGTAATCCACAAACAGGTAATGTTGTTGGTAAAGTAAACGTACCTACTATGAATATAGGTTCTTTTGCACGTACACAAAATCCATACACTGGAGTTGCTGCTGCTGCTGCAGGCCCAGCATCTCGCGTATTAGAAGGAAATTATCAATACACTAGTAGTCAATTAAATCCTAACCTTGCTCCTACAAGCCAACTTCCTTTAGCAGGTACAGGTATTAGAAGGCTTACTCCCGAACAGATTGATGAACTTAATCAATTTGCTTTAACGGCTAATCTTACTCCTGGTGGATATGTACGTCAAGGAGCGTTAAGATTAGGCAGGGGTGATGCACCTATTTTATCTGGTGTAGGACCCTTAAGCGAAGGAGAGACGATTCAAAGATATGGAATAACAGGAAGTAATTTAGCTCAATTTGGAAATGCGTTAATGAGACAAGCTGCTTTAGATAAAATGATTGTAACTCCACAAGGAAGAAGAGGTAAACCGCCAGGTCCTACATCAGTCAGAAACAAATTAAGAAAAAACACAAATGGTGATTTGGTATTTTAATTATGACAAAAGAAAAAAAGAAAAAAGAAAAAAAATGGATTCAAAAAGCTGAGATAAAAGAAGGGACCTTTACTGCAAAAGCTAAACGAAAAGGTATCACTTCTTCTCAGTTACAGGAGAATGTTCTCTCTGAACCGGACAAGTATGATGAAAAAACGGTCAAGCAAGCTAACCTGCGTAAAACTTTGGTAAAGTTAAATAATCGTAAAAAAGAAAAGGCTAGCTAATGTCAAAGGATGCCCGTCTTGATCTAGGTCGTTATATCACCAACCCTTTTAATAGGGGTAATTATGACCATAAAAAACTTTCTTTTGATGATTTGTTTCGTACAAAAGCAAGTAGTAACAGGGCACCATGGACACCGTCTCGTTTTACAGAAGAAGATTTATTAAATCGTGTTAAAACCAAACAACTTAATTTAAACCCCGATCTTAATTTTATTTCTAATTCTCCGTTTTTTGATGAGAATAAAGAAGTTAATAGTAATTATGAACTATTCAAAGGATTAGGTAGGTTTAAACGTAGAGAAGATTATGATTTTGTGGAGGGACGGGCGCTCACTAAACAACGTCCACAAGAACAACCTGATTATCAACCTCTTTGGATGGATGCATATGAACTCAGTCCAACTGTAAATCCTGCTAAACGAGCTAAGAATCCAATGCCTACAATGAATAATCCAGACCCAAGAGGTTTCTTAATGGAAACAGCAGATGAACGTGCAAAAGATGAAGCAGAAGGAAAGATGAGTGTAGCTGATTTACTTCCTTCTAAACAAACTAGTAGTGAAATACGTAAAGAACAGCAAGAAGGTACTAAAACAATACAAGAAGAAAACAAACTCCCCTTGGAGCCAAACCAAAAATAGTTCGTATAAAATAAAGATAATATAGGATAAATAAAATGTTGGGTGGGATAGCAAAATTAGCAGGTAAATATTTTGCTAAAGGCGGAGCAGGAAGACAAGTAGCAAAAGATGTAGGTATCCAATCTGGAATATCAGGTTTACTTGGTCTTGCTACAGGGGGACCGGTAGCTGGACTTGCATATGGCTTAGGGGACTTTGCTACTAACATGCCTTTAGTAGGACTTGCAAGACATTTTTCCAAAGGTAAAACAGCAATATTAAAAGATGCAAGTGGTAAAATTATTTCTACTGATCATCACATCCCATCTGGTTTAGAAACAGGAGTTAACCTAGGAGCCTCTCTATTATCGCCAATTGCAGTTGATATGGTAACAGGAGGACGTTTACTTCCACAAGTAACACCTACTGTAGTATCACAAGAACAACAGTTATATCATCAAGGGATGCAATTCCAGAATTTAAACAATGGCGCAACTCAAGCTCTTGCTCAAGGTACAAGATTTCAAATGCAAGGCTTACCTGATCGATCACTATTAAATATGCACGGTATTGAATTACTGCCTGAACATCAAGCTTATCTAGCACAACAAGCAAGTCTTTTAGGGTAATAAAATGGCAAAAACCCCCTGGGACTATTCACGCCATATGGGCAAGTATGGTACACCAGCAGGCATGCAACAAGGCGCTGCTGTTGGTGCATACATAAAAGAACAGATTGCAGAAGAAAGAGGTTACGGAAAAGGTGTACGTGATCCACAATTCTATAAACGTTTAAAAGCGCAAGGTGTATCACCTGTTGAAACTCCGCTTGCTTTTTTTGGTGCTTATAGTGCCAACCTTCTAGGAGATGTTTTAAATGATGAAACTAGACGTTTCTATTGGAAATACAATCACCCTGGTGCAATAGCAGATGAGTTAGTACAGAAGCTAGTAGACCCACAGGATCGTCTAGGTGGTTATGGAAGAGCTGCTGTAGGAGTTACTGCTATACAATCAGCGGCTGCCCTTTCTGGTGCCTATGACCCACTTAACATTGCACAATTGGGTAGACCAGCAGGCTATAAGCAAAACTTACCTAGTGAAGAAGACCCTAGGGAAACAACCGATCCGGCAGCAGAATTATTTCAACGTTTTTTCCAGGGGAGACGTGGACGTCCTTTGAAATATGACGCAGCAAAAGAAGAGATTCTTGATTTAACGCATGCAAGATACGCTAATTATATGAATTATTTACACAATGATCCAGGTATCCCTGGCACAATGGGCATTGTAAAAGTAACAGGTGAGAATCTAGAAGGTAAACCAGAGATGCGCATCTTAGGTAATCCTGTATCGATACCAGGTGTAACAGCGCTTGCCGGTGGAATAGCAGGAGCAAGAATGGGTGTTACTTCGGTTGATAGAATGAAAGGTCCACAACAGCTTAATTTACTTAGTAAAACACCTGATACACTAAAAGCAACGGCACCAAAAGGAACACGAATGGGCAGAGGCATTGCAGGATCCGCTATTGGCTCATTAGCAGGATCTGCTGTTGGTTTAATAGCTAATGAAATAATAGCTTCTGCTAATAGACCACAATTACCTAGGCTTTCAGATTATCAACAATAGGATAATATCTGATAGAATTTAACTATATAAATAAATGACTGAACAATAAATGGCAAATTACACTCCAGAGCAAATAGCTCAAATAGCAAATAAGTATGGCTATCCTGCAGCATCTACTACACCACCTCAGGCAGCTCAATATCAATTAGGAGACTATGTAACACGAATGAAAGAGAGGGGATTAAGGAGATATAATGACATGGTTGCAAAAGCTCCTGAAGCTTATGAAACAGCTGTTCAAAATGCTAGGAATGCTGGACTTACATCTCGCAATGTAGGCGGCCTTGGAGCAGTAGGAGCAGGTGTTTTTTCAACTATAAATCAACTTCAGCAAGACCAGCTTGTTGGTGCTGCAGCAGCTATTCCAGGTAGCATGCTCGGTGGCAGCCTTGTCGGAGCTGGTGTAAATGCCCTTACAAAAGGAATGCCTGGCCCTCTTGGTAAAATAGCAAGAGTAGTAGCACCTGTACTAGGAGCATACGGAGGAGGAGAAGTTTTTGCTAGAGGAGCAGAAACCATTAAAAATGCAGTCACTGGGCAACAAACTGGAAATAAACCAGAGACAAAAGGGACAGAAACCCCCTTGTTTGGTCCTAATAATATCCCATTAAATGAAGCTGCACGTCGTTATGCATATGAGACACAATTGATGGATCGAGAGTTTGGATACAGTAAACAAATGCTTGGATCAGAGGTAGCTGCTCAAAAAGATCTTATTCAACATCAATTTCAACAACAACTGCAATATAGTAAATCTTTAGATCCACTTGTTCAATCAGGGCTAGATAAACACTTGGTGCGCTCACAAGCTTTACTGAATACACAAGGTAATATAGATGCACGTCTTGGTATATTAGCTACACAAGGCGCATTAGCTAAAGGAGCACAAGCAGAAGCTGGAGCATTAGCCCGCACTATGGCAGGCACTAATCCATATATACAAGCTGCTGTTCGTCAATCTCCTAACATTCAATTTGGTTAATCATGGCAAGAATGTTTGCAGGTGCTGCTTTAAATTACACTCCTGATCAATTACAAAAAGCTTTTGGCCCAGGGGGACTTACTTTTGATGCAACAAATAGCTTTGGTCTTGATTTATTAAACAAACCTTTAACAAAAAGTAACCGATCACTTGATGGTCTAATTCAATTAAAACAATCAGGAATAGATCCAAATTCTCTTTCAGGAGCCATGTTTATGCAGCAGTTTGGAGCTCCAAATACAGCAGAACAACTTGACGCTTATATGCCTTTTATGATGAAGATGAGAGAATTTGATGCTAATTTAGCTGATAAAAATGCACAACGTAAATTCGGGCAAGAAATGTTAGCCGCAGGATTTGGCTCTTTACAAAAAGGAATACAAGCAAGTATTGCTGGAGGTAGTCCAGAAATGCTTGCATATCTAGCTGATGCGCCAATAAGAAATGCAGATGCATATCTAAGTGCACGAAGAGGTCAACCACGCCAAGAAATACCTGTATTTGCTCCACAGCCATTACCAAATAGACAATACTATGCTTAGTTATGAATAGCTTTTATAAAAAACAAAATAATTTAACTTTATTACGTAAGATTGAAGTAGACTGTATGCAAGCGCAGGAGGATAAACCATGGCAATGACACCATTTGGAGCTACTGCGTCGTCAGGTTTCTGGGGTAGTGCAGGTGGACCGATAGTAGGTGGTTTAATAGGATTAGCAGGTTCTGCAATACAAGGAGAAGGTTATAAAACAGCAGCTATCCAAGCAAGAAAACAAGCAAAAGAACAAGCTCGTTATAAAATGTTTGGTGATTATCTTGCATCTGCGGAGGCTTCTGCTGGAAGAGCACAAGCACAAGCAATGAATATATTTGGACAACTAGGTACTTCTTTATATAATGCACCTATGGATGCTGCTTTACAAGAAGCAGCAAAAGAAAAAGATCTGTACAAATTTAAACCTCAAGAATTTGCTTTAGCAAGAAAAGAGAGAGAGTTAGAAGAGGAACAAAATCAAACACTTTTATTTAAACAAGGTTTAAAAGATGCTGCTGAACGTAATAGACTTGCAGAAAGATTTACAGCAACATTAGAAGATAGAGCCCGCTTTGGTAATTTTGTATTACCAAGCTTATAGGAGGTAACTTATGGATTTTCTATCTGTATATTTAATGAACCTATCCGCACAAAACGCGGCTAATGACAGAAGAGACGCATGGAATTTTCAACAAAGTATTCTTGATCGCGCAGATAGTGAGATCAAGGCAAAAAAAGAAGCTGATGCACTAGAGAAGAAAGAACTGAAAGAATCAGGCGAAGCAGGGCGTCCTGCTAAATTAGCAAATCTACTAAGCGAATATAAAACTGGATATACTAGTCTTAAGTTAGGAAAACAAGCACTTGACGATTATTATCATGCACATGGATTATCTAGAGCTACATTACAAGACGATTATAAAGCATTAGATGCTGAGGCAATTGTATATGAACCTAAACGAAAAGAACAAAAAGTCAGATCTCTTTTTCAAAATGTTTACAATCGTGCTCCTACAGAAGAAGAGTTAAAGGATTATATAGATCCTCTAACAGGAAAATTAAGTATTGATCCAAATTATGATATTAAAGCAGCGCTAGAATCTAAAGATGAATACAAGAAAAGTATTCCTGCAAATGCCTTCCAAGCTGAAATGGAGGCGCGTTACGGCGGACCTATATTAACAACAATAGACGATCCAAGAGGAGCTGGTTGGAGAACAGGTAAATATAAATTAAATATCGGTAAAGGACCAACGTTATCAAAAGATATAAGTACAAAAACAGGGATCACAGCTCCTGATTTTATAACAGAGGGTTCTCCAGAAGATCTTGAACTAACAAAATCACAGCTTAGTAGCTATGAAAGTTTTATATATAATTCAGGTTTAAAATCCTTGGAGGGATCTATTTCAATGGAATTGGACAAACAACAGAATGAAAGTAAGTCTAGACTTACCAGAGAACAAGGAAGCCAGAATTTAATGCAAGGATTAGTAGGGGCGTTTAACTTTTCATAATGGAAGATTTTAACCAGGAAACAGATAAAGAACAAGACTTTGAACAAGAACAAAACAAAACAGAATTTGATGTGAATAGATTTAAAGACCTGCTAAAAACTTTAAAAGAAAGACAGGATTCTAGGCAACCCTTTTAAATAAAGCACACTGGCTATTTTTAAGATTAACTTGCTATAATTAATTTAGTTAACAAAACAAACAAATGGCAAAAAACTGGGCCCGCACAGGTAAAGCAGAGGATTATAACGAATATTCAAGGCAAGTAAACGCTATTACAGACGCTGTAACACGAGGGGAATATACTGCAGAACAAGGACAACTAGCAAAAAAAACACTTGCTGATGCAACATTTGCGCCTGAACAAGACTTGTCTCAATTTGAAACCCTTCTTGGTAAGTTAGAAGGTTCTAAAATGAGGCAGGCAGAACAAGCCAACCGTGCTAGAAGGGGCGACATCTATAGTCAAGGTCTTGCTCAAATGATGTCTAATTTTTAATTGAACCGTGGCAGACCCTGTTTCCGCAACTACGTATAGCGACGATTTATTCTCAGATAAAGATCTTGAGCAATATCGTAAAGCTGCGGGCGTTGCGTATGAATTTGCCAAACAGAAATACAAAGATACTGGTGAACAAGCAAGAGAAACTATTGGAAAGCAAGCTGCAGAAGAACGTGCAGGAACTAAACAGAAACAAGAGTTCAGTGAAAGCGACGAAGCCAGGGATGCTGCCCAGGCCCGTGGAGCTTACAAATACTGAAGTCTTTGATGCGTGGGCAGAAGGTTTAGATCCTGGCACCCACGAGTCATTCTGTTCTTTTTGTGCTGAAAACTATTCAACAATTGAGTGTTTTCTGTATGCTCGTTTCCTTGGTTACCTAGGTAGTATCACTGCATGTGAAGAGTGGATAAAAGAAAAGTATCAGAAACCTGACCACAGGCAGATACTATTGGATGAAATTGGCTACATGAAAGATGACATCCGTTTGTTACGCGATGATATTGAAAATATGGGTGTAAAGAGAGAAGCAGGGGTAGCACGTATTGCAGCAATGGAAAAAGAGCTCCGTGGTACCATCAATCAAGTAGAGCAGTTTACTACTAATAAAGATAGGAAAGGCTTGTTGATGGCAGGGGCAGACCGTGCCATACGTGAATTAGCTTTTATATTTAAAGATGACCCAATAGAAGGTCCTTTAAAAGAAGCAGCAATGAGTGTATGGGCAAGAATGCAATTAGAAGAATAATGTACTAAAATAAATTTATTACTTAAGTGAATGACATGACTGGCAAAGTACCCCCTAAAGGGAAAGAAGAAATGAAAGGTGGCAAGAAGGCTATCCCGCCTAATCCACCCAAGGGCGGTAAGCCTGGTGCTAAAGGCGCTGCAAAGCCTGTGGACAAGAAAGAGGATATGAAGACTAAGATGGATCGCTTACGTGCCCTAAAGGGTAAATAAGGTACTCATGGGAGCCAATAGCGGGTTACCAGGCATGGAAGGCAGAACTGCTGATGCAGGAAAGCGAACCATGATGGAAGCCATGATGCGTAAACAAAGAGAAGAGCAAATAACAAATGCTCAAAGATCCCCAGTAAATGCTGATTTTCGCCCTGGCTTAGAACCAGATTATAGTGACATGCAAGCCAACAATCGTTATAGCGGTCTTGAGAACAGATCTAATGTAGAAGCAGCTAATCCTATTGCTCCATTGAATATGCCTGCTAAAGGCGGTATCTCCATGGGACCAGGTAGATCTACTCGCTATACAGATGAAGAAGCTCAGGAAATAATGCAACGTGCTCAAATGGCAGCTCGTTCACAAAGACAGATGCGTTAATAGGATGGCTAAAAAATCAATGCCTCCTGAAGTTCTTGAGATATTCAAGAATAAAGAGGCGAAAAAAGAAGACGGCTCTAATATGACAGACAAAGAAAAACGTAAGGCTGCTTTAGATAAAGCTCGTAAATATAAAGAACAAAAATCTAAATCTTAGGCTATATTTGATCTAGTTAGTTTCTTGGCATGCCCTCATATTTACATCTTGCGTATCGACGCAACGCAAGGGCGGCTGCAAAAAACTACACAGTTAAACCATCTGATAACCAAGAAGCAGTAAAAAAAGCTAGAGAAGATTTTAGTTTCTTTTGTGAATATGTTGCTAATAAACCTCCAGCCTCCCACCACAAGGATTGGCACGGACACTTTGTAACAGGTGAGGATAGTGTCTGTTTAAAAAATATAGCCGGTCCGAATATTGATCTACTTGGTCCCCGTGGGCCATTAGCTGTATCTACACCGGTAGCTACTCCTAATGGATGGGTACCTATAGGGGAACTACAAGTTGGTGATATTGTCTTTTCTGAACACGGGCAATTAACTGAAGTAGTAGGTATTTCAGATTACGAAGAATCACTTACATGGGAAGTCGTCTTTACTGATGGTTCTTCTGTTCGTTGTGACGATCAACACCTATGGAAGGTGCGACGAATGGGAACAGACGGAAAAGGAGATTGGCGCAGCATGACACTTAATGAAATACGTACACAAAAAACAGTAGGGATTAAAGGGAATGGTCGCCCTGGAGCATTGACCCAAAGAGTTACTGCTACTTGTGAACCAGGAGAAACACCTTGGTTAGACAGTAGAGGTTATCCTCGTTATCAGATTCCTGTCACACAACCAGTTGAATATCCAGCAACAGAACTTCCTCTTGATCCATATTTATTAGGAGCATTACTTGGTGATGGTTCTCTTAGTTCTAATAACCTTTCTTTATGTAGTGCAGATCCAGAGATTGTTGAACGTTGTGCCCTAGGATTACCAGAAGATTATCGTTTTAAAAAAGTAGCAAAATATGGATATAATATCTCACATGTTAAAGGGGTTCTTGCTGGAGGAAAACCAAGTATTGTGCGAGAGATCCTAAAAACACTTGGGGTCTATGGTAAAACATCAATTGATAAGTTTATTCCTAAGTCTTATTTGATAGCATCGATACCTGATCGAGAAGCCTTGCTACAAGGGTTGCTAGACACAGATGGTACTGTTGCATCTACAGGAGGGGTGTCTTTTTGTACAACATCTACAGCTCTTGTTAGAGATGTAACAGAGCTAGTTCAATCCCTTGGAGGGATAGCAACACAACGTGCGTCACAACTGAATACATACCTAAACAAACATCAAGAGCGCGTACGTACGACAACACCATCAGTTACCTTAGGTATCAAATTACCAGATAGCATTAAACCTTTTCACTTACACCGTAAAGCCCAAAGATATTCTCCTTGCACCAAGTATCTTCCTTGCCGCAGCATTAAAAATATTTGCCCATCAACAACAGAAAAAGTACGTTGTATTGAAGTAGCCGACAACTGTCATACTTTCTTAACTAAAGATTATATTGTTAGTCACAATTCAGCAAAGTCAACGACCTTAGGTTTGTTTACTGCATGGGCTATTGGTGTACATACCACAGCTAAGCTACCTTTACAAATTCTTTATCTTTCTTATACAGTTGAAATTGCACGTCCTAAATCAGCAGCAATTAAACGTATTATAGAAAGCCGTAAATATCAAGAAGTATTCCCGGCAGTCCGTCTATTAAAGAACGTAACAAGTAATGAATATTGGTCCATTGATCATAAATTTGCCGGTATTGATAATATCGGTGATGAGATGTTTACTCTTTGTGCAGCTGGATTAAAAGGCTCTGTTACATCTAAACGTAGTCATTTATGTTTAATTGATGACTGTATAAAATCAGCGACAGATATAGCTAATCCTGATATACGTAAAGCAATGCAAGATAACTGGAATGCGGTTATCTCACCAACTATGTTTGAAGGAGGGAGAGCAATATGTTTGGGTACCAGATTCAGACATGATGATATACACGCCACTACTTTTAATGAACAAAATAACTGGCAACAAATTGTGTTGTCTGCTATCCAAACAGATCCTAAAACAGGAGATGAGATTTCTTATTGGCCTGAAATGTGGTCACTGGATTACTTAAAAGAAAAGAAAAGACAAGCACCTGTTGCATTCTCTTTTCAATACATGAATCAGATTGTCAGACAAGGTGAGCTATCCCTGGCACCAGAGCTGATAGTAAAGGCGGAGATAGCAACAGAATTTGATACACTTGGTATAGGGGTAGATTTATCTGCTGGAATTAAAGAAAAGAATGACTACACCGTAATGGTCCTGGGTGGACGTATTGATGATCGTATTCATATCATTGATTACCGCAGGATACGGGCCATGGGCAACCTAGAAAAGCTAGATGAAATGAAAGAATTGCTTAATGATTGGTCGATCATAGGAAAAGATGACAATGGGAACTACTTCCCAACCTTCTCTACTTGTGATATCTGGTCAGAAGCCGTCCAATATCAAGCTTCTCTCGAAGCCGATTTTAAGAGGATTTGCCTTAATGACGAAGGTTTGAACAACTTGATCTGGCACCCCGTCAAGGGATTCCGTGCAGATAAGCTGGCGCGGTTTAGGGGGATTATAGGCATGTTTGAAGAACGAAAAATAATCTTTAATCGTTTTCGGAACTTCACTAATCTCTTCGAGGAACTCACAAACTTCGGCGTGAGTAGTCATGATGATTGTGTGGATGCGTTGGTATGGCTAGTAAATGGATTGGCCAAAAAAGGAAAGCTCCAATTTGATTACTAGACCTTAGAATAGTAGCAGAAAGAACAGGCTGACGCATTGGGACCCGATCTCTTGCTGGTTATTATTGGCTTTTCGGTACCAGCTGTCACTGGTGTTGGGTGGGTGACGAATAAATTGTTAGGCCGCTTTCACGAACGTATCCTTCGTGTGGAAAAACGAATGGACAACACTGATGCCAACCTGAACTCCATGCACCACCGTCTGCCAATCGAATATGTACTTAAGGTAGATTTCTTGAGAGAGATGCAACAGATGCAAGATAATTTCAAACAGATTAATATTAAGCTTGATAAACTAATTGAAAAGCTATAACCAGATGAATTACACCCTTGAAATTCAAGAAGACAGTAACGGAGATTATTTTATTGAATTTCCCACTGAAATAGTAGAAGCTCTTGGCTGGACAGAAGGAGATATTTTAGAATGGAAACTAAAGGGTCAGGGTGTAATTTTATCAAAACTTAATGATCCAACAGGATATGAAGCAATAGAAGAATAGGTTGATAGAATATAAACAATAATAAATAGATAAATGTACCCCAAACAACAAGATAGTGGGTTTTACGGTTCAGAAATAGGTAATATTGCGGGGGTTCGTAATTTAGGTGGAGTTAATCCGCTTTTAAAATTTTTTAATAAAAAAGGAATGCAACCATATGATGAGCGGCCTGATTCAAATTATCCACTTTATCCTGATTTTGAAGGTAATCATCTTAGACGACATCCGTTGTTATCACCTCCTTCTGGATCAGGCAAACCTCCTGTGTATTACGATGAAAGGTTAATGCCACAAGCTGGAACTCCCTTTGGACCTAATCCTAACATTTTGCTAGCTCAGGCTTCTCCAGGAGGACAGGATATAGGTAACGTTGGTGGGATGCTAGGAGAAGTCCCAGGTAATATGACAGGATTTGCTAGTTTACTTGAATCACTGCAAGAACAAAATATGCAAAACAGCCAGAGAGAAAAAGATAGAAGAGGGCTTGAAAATTATGGAAGAAATCTAGGAAATTATTAGTAATGAATCCGTTTCAAGAATTATTAAATACCTTCGACGCTAGGCAAGCAAATCTTTAATAAAGATGCTAAGATTTACAAAACCAAACTCTAATAACTAATCTGTGGACGCTAACTCTCGCCTAAAAGAAATTGTTGATTCCTATCTTGAGAAAGACGGCGGAGCAAATATTGACACAGGCATTGTTGCGTCCCACGTAGCCCAAATGAAACTCTTTGGTATCCGCCAAGGGGTAGAATTTTTTCCTTCTCAAGATAATTTTGGTAATCAACGCAAAGATTTTGTCGATAGGGTACTCAAATACAACAGGATGGATACACGCCTAGATTCAATCTGGGAGTATTTCCTGTGTGATGGACAAGGTTTGTTTTATATCAGACCTACTGAGTCTAATTACCGACTTTACTTTTTCCGTCAACATGAATATCGTTCTTACTACGGCATTAATGGTGAGCTAGAAGAAGTAATTATTATCTATAGCTATAAAGTAAGGCAGGGAACAGGCTTTAGCGATGGTATCAACGTCACTAATATCTCAGGTAATGCGATTACTGGGCCACAAGGAGCCAAGCGATACATCAAATTATCAATCAAAGACAAGGTAATTGAAGAAACACATAGTGAAGGAGAGATGTCCTTTGACTTACCTAGTTATAATGTCCCAGGGCGTACTCAAACATTCAAAAATACACTTGGATTCATTCCCTGCGTAGAAATTTTCAATAGTCCCAAGGGTTTTTCTAACGAAGGAGTAGGTGAATTTGATGCATTAGCTAATCATATTGTCACGCATGACGAAATGGTACGCACCATGCGTAAGAATGTACAGTTCTTTGGTAATCCAACCCTTCTCTCATCAAGACCTAAGACAGATTTGATGGAAGCTGGGTCAGATTCTACAGTTCAACGTCCTTCTATTGCAGCAAACTCCGGTTTTACTGGATTAGGAGCCTTGAGTCAATCAAGATTTAAGTCTGATCCACTCTCTAGGGGTATGGATGGGCAAATTAGGGTACCTAGGGTGATTGCCAACCTGGAACCTAACGACCGTGTTGGCTATATTGTCCCAGATGCTATCACTGGGGACCAAAATAACTTTGCACGTCAGTATCGAGAAGAAATACGAACAGCTCTAGGGGGTGTAGACGACCTTTCTATCTCCGCTGGTATCACAGCAACAGAATATAAGTCATTATTCGGTCGTGTATCAGCAACATCTAAGAAAAAAGCAAATGCTATTTATACATATGGCATTTGTAGGTGTTTAGAGTTAATCATTTATCAAGAAGAGCGTTTATTCCGTGATACCTTAGCTGCTGCCACAGGAATTGAAAAACCAGTTGAGCCAACAGAGAACGCATCTAAGGAAGAAATTGATTTATACGAAGAAGGTTTAAAAGGATTTGAAGAAAAGATTAAACAAATAATGAAGGCATGTGTGGAGACTCAACATATACCTACAGGAGTAATTGGCCTAATACCAGACGGGGATCTGACCATGCTTTGGCGTTGGTTAGGTCCTGTTTACGAAGACTCTACACAAGATATTTTAAATAATTCTATCGTGGTACGTAACCTCCAAGAATTAGGTGTTGATAGTATTGAAGCACTGAAGTACCTCTTCCCGTCAAAAACGGATGAGGAGCGGGCCGCGATGTTATCGGGGTTCCCGTTCAGGATGGTCAACGAATTGCAAGGTGCTTACTCAGCTTTTGCAAAATTAGTGGGGGGCATGATGCAGACCCCTCACCCGCAGTCACCAGATTTACCGATGGCTGCGGACCCACGTCTTGACCTTACACCTTATCTGTATCGCACCTTAGAAGCATTACAAAAGGAGATGAGTTATGCAGGACGCTACCGTCCAATCGATCCCACAGATGAGCCAAGTACCAACAGCAGTAGCACCAAGCAGCTACGTGGCAGTACCAGCGCCTCAAGCTCCGGGACAGAGCTACCAGGGACCGATCAATTACCAGGTGGGTACCAGTTACCCCCAAGCGGTGCCACAAGCACCTATCAGCTACCAATCAAGCCCTACTCAGTACGCCCCCCAATCCCAACCGGCGGCACCCCAGAACAGCCCATGGGAATCGGCGTTCAACAAGGTGGTGGGTCTGCTGAGCGCACCAGTCCAATCCCCGTTCCAGGGTCAACCCTCGGCTCCGACGCCAACATACGCCCCGGCCAATTACGGTCAGACGTACAACGGCCAACCTATGCCCAGCTTGGGGACGCAGACCTCGTATCCCAACCAGGAATACTCAACCAACTATTCCCAAACCTCCTCCAGTCCCTCATTGGCGGACGTAGCGGATTACCTGGGCCTGAGCAACGAAAGCCGCCAGGTGATCGACGCGTTCGGGGTAGAAGCACCAGCCGTCCTAAATAACTATGCTCTCCAACTGGAAAGCATGTTGGATAGTGCAGTTGCATGGGGCTCTAAAGCAAAAGGTCTGTTAGGTGGTTACGCCAACTTTGCTGTAAATGAGTATCAAGAGAATCTCGCTTATAACGAAATTCTTACTAACCCTGATGTACTGAGTGATTACACACTTAAGTTCTTCGGTCCTGAAGGTCCTTATCCTGTTTACGAAAGTGAGCAAGATTTGAATACCCGTGGCTATCGCACAGAGCAAGTAGTACCTGGGTATGGGAATTTCCCTGCGCCTCCTGAGGCTGCTGGCCCACAACAACCCCAAAACTTCTGGGGTGGCTTCAATGAAATGATGGCACGAGATCCCCAGAATGCCTGGCGTGTTCTCAACCAAGCTCAACCCAATACTGTAGCTAACAAGCTATTTGTAATGGAGTGAGGCCATGCGTCCACTTCTTAAGTATGGAATTCCTGCAGCCGCTGGTTTAGCTGCCGGCGGTTATGCCTATGCACAAGGTGAAGATCCAGGATCTGCTGCTTTAGCTGGAATCACAGGTACTCTTGGCGGAGCCGCTGGACTACTTGGCGCACGTTCAGTTGCACCTCGACTTGCTGGACGCTATGCAGATTCTGTTCAAGGTTTGGCAAATCAAATTAGCCAAACTGGTGGCAGTGCTTTACAATCCCTTGGTGCCAAGATTCCCGAAAAGGTAAAAGCAGATCCGTCCAGTCAGCGAATGGGGGCGATGCGTGGAGCTACTCGCGGAATCAACGCGCTGACTAATGCATTAGGGGACAGCGTATATTCGCCCGAGGCTACCCTATTCAATATAAAGCGTGGCTTGGGAGCTATTTCGGCGCCCGTTTCTGCAGGAGTAGCTGGCCTCGGAGGTGTTGCCCTTGGAGCCATCCCTGGTTCTATGGGTGTACCAGGATTTACAGATCAACGTATTGATCCTGAATCTTACGGATCTAGTAATTCACCAGGTGCCCGGTACAAACAAACAACAGGCACTGCGGGTATTAGTAACTATCAACGATAGTTAAATTAATACCTGCTAAAATTTTCATAGATAAAGACAGTTGTACGTCTGAATCTTTTCACCATACATCCTGCAATATAGGAGGATAAACTAAAGTGTTTATTGATACCGATTTTCCAAAAATCTTAGGTGCAGAACTTTACCGTCCTCACCCTGCTTACATCTGCGAGATGGCCGTAGAACCAGTAGTGGTTCATGACTTTACTCGTCAGCCTGGCCAAACCGTTCAACTTGACCGCTACAAATTCTGGGGCACTCCTGGTACTAAGGATAGCCGCGAACGTATCTCCGATCAAACCATTGGTACTGCTAACAGCCGTAACATCACTAAGGAGAAAGTCCTTGTGGTGCTTAAGGAATACACTGGCCCTGCGGATCCTTCTGATCCTACTCAGCCCAGTACCTTTAAGATTGCTCGTGAAACTCTGATTACTGCTCAGCGCATGTTGCTGGACACAGGTAATCTGAATATGTTCCACCAGTCTATTGGCTCCCTTACACTTCTTGATGATTATCGCCGTTGGCGTGATCGTGTGTTTATTGATGAACTAGCCAAAGCAGAAGCTAATGGTGAAGCATCAACATCACAAGGTGGTTACTATTTCCCAACTGGCGCTGCTAAGGATTCCAGTGGCCGTATTTCTTACACCACTGCTCAGTACACAGCTAACTCACAACAGTTCCACGTATCTACCGACCTTTTGAATGTAGTTAAGGATCTCCGTAAGCGCAACGTACCTACCTTCTCTGATGGTTTGTATCGTTGTATTTGCGATCCTACTTTCATGATGCACTTGCGTCGTGATGCTGACTTCCGTGAAATCGCACGTTATTCAGGTAATCCTGGCCAAGGCATGTATATGTCTGGCAATCCCATGATGCCTAATAACGCTAGCTTCTACCAAGGTCCTCAAGCGGGTCAAGGTTACTTCCTGGCCGGTGAACCTGTAATGCCTACTGGCGTTCAGTTTGAAGGTGTTAAATTCTATGAATCTACCAACTTCCCAACCAAGAATATTACAGCTAGCTTTACTGACGCTCCTGCTTATACTTCCCAGGAAGTAGCCCAAGGTTTCTTCTTTGGTCCTCAAGCAGTAGGCGTTGGTGTAGGCGGTCCTAATGCTCAAGTTCTCATTAACAACAATGATGACTTCAGCCGCTTTATCATTCTCATCTGGCAACTGTATGCTGGTTTTGAAATCCTGAACAAGGACTTTGTTACCACTGCTTACAGCTTCGTCAGCGATGACGGCGTTCTTTGATACAATAAATAAAACAACAAGGAGAAATAAATGACTTATTTGACTTCCAAAAAGATCTACCCTGGTAACTGGGTAGAAGCTCTTAATGGCTGGTACAAAAACTTTGATTCCACTGGCGCTGGTGGAAGTGCAGATGTGTCTAAGGCTGGTCCTACATCTGTTCTAGCTATTCCTGGCTATCGTTACTTTCAGCAACGTGGTTATGTTCCTGTAACCTGGGTGTCTGGTGATTCTGCTACTTATGGTCAAACCATGAGTGTTATCATCCCATCTCCTTACAGGCAAGATGATACTCGTACTGATATTACCGGAATGGTAATCAGTGGTAACTCCACCCAAGCAGGCTATGTTTACCGCGCTGCAATCTCCGTTGGTTCTGGCTGGGGAGACAATCGTGTTGCTTCTGGTGTTTACGCCGCAACAGGTAACGTAATTGCCTTTGGTCGTGACAGTTCTGGTCCAGTTGCTGCTTCTGGTGAATCAGTTGCTGCTGCTGTATTATCTTCTACTGTTTCAGGTGAAGGTGCAGGTACTGTTTATTTTGCAGGTGGTAATCAAGCCTTTGGTTCAGTTCCTGTATTTATTGGACCTGCCTCTGGCCTACAAGTTACAACTGGTTCAGGTTTTGTAAACAGTGGTGCTGTATACAAACAGATCACTTCTGCTACAACCTTTAAGGTATACGCCAAAGCTTCTGGTGATGCCACTGCTGTTTCAGGCGGTGTCTACATCTCACAAGCAGACAAAAATGCTGGTTTAACCGGTTACCTGTTTGTAGAAGTTTGCTACCTGGTTCCTGATAACGCCCCTGATTACAGTGATTTGGAAGCTTATCTTAATAATCGGACCGTCAGTTCGACTTAATTAGGGTAAACTAATACCAGAACACCTGGTACCCATGCTTTATCAACACACCAAAACCGGCGCTCGGGTCAAAGTTATTAGTGAATGGGATAACGGCGAATGGTTCATGGTCGAAGATCAGGACGGTCGCCTTTATACCGTATACAAGACTGAGATCAAACCGGATGAGTCAGCCACTAAAACGGTTAAGACTCTACAGGTAAAAGATAAAGCAGCAAAGGAAGCGCCCCGTGCTTTTCCCCCAGATCATCGCTTGAATATTAATTCAGCAACCGCTCAAATGATTGCTGACCATATTAAAGGGATTGGTCTCAAGACAGCACGTGAGATTAAAGACATACAGATGAGTCTTTCTGGTGAAAAGTTCAGCAATCTAGATCAGTTAAAACAGATCAAACGTGTTGATTGGGACTCTGTATTTGCTGCTAACCTGGTACGCGTGTGATATAAGCCCTGCTTCGGTGGGGCTTCTTCATTTTAGAATTGAAATAAAGTAGTAAAATGGCAAACTCAGGTGGTAGGTTCTTTGTAGGAAATATTGGCAGTACTGGTACAGCTACTGGTCCTCATATTCATAAATATGTCAAGGATTTAAGGACAGGTTCTTATATTGATCCATCGACAATTAAAAGCGCTTTAACCGGGATTCAGATAGGAGAGAAAAGAACTCCTTTGGTTAGACGTACCTCTACAGGTGGTTTTGAGTGGAATCCTGATACAGGATTAGTAGTTACCTCACCGTTTGGCCGAAGGACAGCACCAACGGCAGGAGCATCGACTGATCATAAAGGCATCGATTTTGGTGGCACAGCTGGAACACCAGTTTATTTACAAGGTTATGGTAAAGCTTTACCTGTACCATCAGCAGGTGGTTACGGTAATCTTATGACGTTTAAAACAGCAGATAATAAATATGAATTAGGTTTTGGACATATGAGTAAGCTGGGGCCAGAAGCACAGGTATACCCATCTAATTTAAATTCAAAGCCAACTGCACCTGCATTACCAGCATCTGATTTTGCTATTTATAACCAGGGACAACAAGCAGGACAAGGGTTAGGTGCTTTAGCAACGTTAGGTTTTATGAGTAAATTATTTGGTCAAGCCAGAAGAGATAGAAGCAGCTCAATGGGTTTATATGGAGATTTAATGGGTTCTTTATTAAAACCAAAAAGTGATCCGACTACTGATTTTCTAATGAGTTATATGATGCAAAATCCGTATGAAGCATAAGATTGATTTATTACACCTATAATAAAAGAATGATGGTAACAAGAAGTGCAGCTATCTGATTTTGACAAAAGTAGAGTAAGGTACCATCTAGGATATTTTACTGTTTCTATTCCAGCAGGAGACTACGCTCGTCTGGAAGAAGCAATGAATACTATACCTGATTCTTATTTTTACAATAAGATTACTATTCAGGTTGGTCGTTGTGATACAGCAGAAAAGAAAACTGAAGTTGCAAGTTCTCCTTCCACAAGGATTGAAAGTATTCTTGGAGACGTAGACCGCACTATCCGATCTTCTAATGCAAAAGAAGCCCTTAAAGTATGGGATGAAATATACTTGTATGAAACAAATCGGCTAGCAATGATTCTTTATGTACCAAATTATAAAGATCCATTCCAAGCACGTTATCGTTATGAACGTTCAGGTGCTGAATACATTCAAGCATTACCTGGGCCCGCTGATACTGCCGTAGGTAGTAATCTTTATCTTCACGTAAACCACAGGTAGTATCATGAATCCACTTCAATTTTTAAACGCAATAAAAGGATATGGTGCTAAAGCAGCTCCTCGAGTTTTAGTAGACACTATTACTGACCCATTAACATATCGAAGATTAGCAGTAGACGCTGAAAAATTATTAGGTCGTAATCTTCCGCCTCAGTTTGCAGGATCTAATTTTGGTAATATTCCCACTCGTATAACGGGTTTACTTAATGATCTTGCTGGAACTTCAGGTGCTCAACGAGCTGTTCAGGCTGCAGGAGCAAATAGGGCGATTCAAGCACTGAATGTACCACAGCTTGCTAGAACTGTTACACAAAACGCTGAAGGTTTATTACGGGCACCAAATATAGGGCAAAGTTTAGCACGACAAGTAACGACGCGTTTACCCGAAGCAGCACGGACTTTTGATCCTTTTACTCGAGATTATGGTTTAACTAGGGAGTTAATGCAAAGAGCAGGAGGAGGCATGCAAGGTGTTGCCGAATCTCTTCTTCCAAAACAAGCATTTAATCCTATTGGAAGTGTTGGTGGCTTAATTCAAAATTTAAATAAAGCAGCTAGTCCATTGTTTCAATCTTCTAATATTGCTAAAAATATTCCTGTAATCGGTTCTTTACCTGGGTTTGCACGTAATCTGTTGATACCAGCATCCCCCGCTGGTGTTGCATTAGCTGTAGCTGGATTAGAAGGGTCATCTCCACAAGGATTTGATAATTGGAGACAACTTGGCTATAGATCAAAAGAAGATATGCAGAATAAGGTAAATACACAAACAACAAAAGAAGGAATATTAGATACAGGACGTTATATCCCTGGTGATCAACAAAAAACTATTTTTACAAAACAATTTGATGCACCACCTGTTGACTCAGGACTTATGCAAATAGGCAATAATGTAGATACGGGAGGATTTGGAAATGTTTCTCCTCGTAATACAGAAGCCGAAAGACGTTCTTATCTATCTGAATTATCTAGTGTTGCACAGCAAACAGCACAAAATCCTTTATTGAATCAATACAATGCTTTACGTAAACCCGATCCAAGAGCAGCAGAAGATCTTGGGATGCAAATGTTTGCTTTAGCAAATCCAGAGTTAGCTAAAAAAGTCCGCCCCGGTCAAGCTGGTTACGATGTAATGCAACGGGTGTATCCACAAGCAACGCTTCCAACAAGTGTGGGTCCAACAGAACTAACGGAAGAACAAATAGATATGGTAAATCAAATGTTTTATAATCAGTATTAAATAAGGAGTAATTATGGCAGAACAAAATTATTTCGGTGTTCCAACTCCTATCTTTAAAAAAATATTACAGGTAGCAATTCCAGAAGCAGGAGATCCTATTCGTGGGGCGCGTCGAGGCACACTCGCTTCCATAATAAATAGATACCACAATCCTGATTATGGTAGTAATGTAAGTTGGTTGAATCCAGACCAATATGCAGCAATGAAGCTTCCTGGATTTAATAAAATTGACCCATCTAAAGCTTTAGCTTATTACGGTTCAGATAAGGGGAGAAAAGAGCTTACTGATACTGCCAGGCAATTAAAAGGAGTAACCGATTTCCGTGCTACAGAATATTTACAAAAGATTGGTAAACTAACGTCTTATCCAGATAATTTAATCCCTGTAATGGTAGGTGGTGTTGAAAAATATTTAACACCTGCAGAATTACAACTTACAAAAGCAACTCCTTTTCGAGGCGAAAATACTTTTTTCAATGAGAAAAAACGCCCAGCAACAAAAAAGTGGTGGGAAGAAACCGCCCCTCAGCAACGTGCTAGTGCATCTCCTGTAAATTCAACGGACACAATAGCACAACAAATCGGAACAGGTAATTTATTTGGAGAAATGACATTAGAAAACATTATGAAACAAGGAATACAAGAAGAACTTTTAACTAGTCTGTTTCAACCAGAAGAAGATAAAACCAATTTATTTGCTCAACTTTTGAGTCAAACTAGACCATATTACAGTTGAATAAGCTAGAATTTAAATACGAAGAATTAAGGTAAGGAACTTGTCATCTACTTCCACAAATAAACAACCACTGTTTATTGATCGTCCTTTATTTGATACTGTACGTGTAACAACACAGACAGTTGGT
>Ga0208974_1000048_pt1 | contig 53536 bp, 49 predicted proteins | sample GreLakmeER15MSRF_FD_187699 | JGI IMG/M metagenome (GOLD analysis project Ga0208974, IMG submission 187699) | Freshwater lentic microbial communities from great Laurentian Lakes, MI, USA - Great Lakes metaG ER15MSRF (SPAdes) | ecosystem: Environmental > Aquatic > Freshwater > Lake | place: Great... | reverse complement strand
GCTTCTGGTGCTGGTGCATTACCACCGCCATTACCACCGCCATTACCACCGCCATTACCACCGCCATTGCCACCGCCATTACCACCGCCATTACCGCCAAAGTTAAATCCTTGTCTGCGGGTATCGCCGCCGCCGGCGCCATTGCCACCGTTATATGTATTTCCTTTATCACCGTCTAAGTTATCACCGGTACCAGGTTTGCTATCATATCCAATAGTAACACCGTCATCACTGGCCGCACTTTGTTTACTTGCCCAGTTGCCTATTTTTTGTGCTACGTTGTCGCGCGGATTAGTAGTAATACGGCCAGATTTATAAAATCCTTGTACTATTCGATCCCACATGTCACCGCCGCCAGCTGGGGCGCCACCTGGTGCTGGAGGTGTTTCTGCTCCTGGCTTTGGTGGTGCTGGAGTTGGACCTGGCGCAGGAGTTGGTGCAGGAGTTGGACCTGGTGCAGGAGTTGGGCCTGGCGCAGGAGTTGGCGCAGGAGTTGGCGCAGGAGTTGGCGCAGGAGTTGGTGCAGGAGTTGGTGCAGGAGTTGGACCTGGCGCAGGAGTTGGTGCTGGCGCTTCTGGTGCAGGTGCTTGATTTTTAGCTAATGTGTCGGCACGTTGTTTACGTCTATCTTTTAAATTACCAACTGCGTTTGCTACACCGCCGGCGGTTCCCGGATCACTAGAATCGTTAGGTCGGTTGCCTAATTCGTCTAATCTATCTTCTAACAAATAATTTTCTGCATTGGCAAAAATCTGTTTACCTTCAACTGTTTTAAGTGCAGTTAAAAGAATATCACGCAATACCCCACGTAGTTGTGGTGGAACAGATCCGTCATCATCTAAGAATTCATTCCATTGTGTTTGTAATTGATTATAATTATCAAATACTGATCCTGTTGACGCTGGGGCGTCGGCTTTTGCCGCATCAGCGCCAGCAGTAGGTTCAGCACCTGGTTTTGCCGCATCAGCGCCAGCAGTAGGTTCAGCACCTGGTTTTGCCGCATCAGCGCCAGCAGTAGGTTCAGCACCTGGTTTTGCCGCATCAGCGCCAGCAGGAGTTTCAGCACCTGGTTTTGCCGCATCAGCGCCAGCAGGAGTTTCAGCACCTGGTTTTGCCGCATCAGCGCCAGCAGTAGGTTCAGCACCAGGAGGAGTTGCGACTGCGGGTGCGTCTGCATCCAACGTTGGTTCTATTTTATTGTCAGCGGCCGCGGCCGTTGGAGCAGAAGGCGCTTCAATTTTCATATCAGCATAAACTTTTGTAACTATGTCAGGGGCAACACCATTTTGTTGCAATACATCCGCCACTGCATTACTATCTGTTGGACTACCTGCTTTTTTCCATAATGAATTTAACTTGTCAGCTGTGATTGTCGTAGTTAAATTTTTACCTTTAGTCTTTGCCCAGTCGGCCGCTTTGCCAGCGCCAGCTTTAATAGAATCCCATGGGCCTTCGTTTAACTGACGTCGTTGAACCATGACAAATATTCTAGTAATCTGAGACTCAGATAATTCAACTGATTCTTTAATGCCAGCTTCAATGGCCGTCTTCATTAGTCCTTGTAAACTTCCAAAAGTTGCTTCTGCCGCATTAGCTGTTCCATCAGCAGTAGGACCTAACACATCTGCTCTTTTTGCCGCGGCCGCGATTGACTTACGTAAAAACTCCATGGTGCCACTAACATTTTTGCCCGACGCTAAATCTGCGGCCAATTTCTGTGCAACAGGACTTAAATTAGGATCTGTTGCGTAGTTTTGAAGTGCATCAGTAGCGGCATTGGCAGTGTCAGTAGCGGCATTGGTAGCGGCATTGGCAGTGTCAGTAGCGGCATTGGTAGCGGCGTCTGCGCTTGCTTTGCCTCCTTTGATTAAGTCGCCAAGTTGGCTTGCACCGTATGCCATTGCACCAGTCTTGACTCCGGAGTATGCCGCGCTGGAGAACTTTTCACCTTGTAACAATTTGTCTACTAGTTTGAACAGCGCAAGAAGTGCGGCACCGCCTAGGCCTGCGCCAGTAATACCTGCCGCCGCAATTAGTACCGCATATATAAAACCTTGTGCAACAGGATGTTCTTTAGCAAATTTCCTATAACCCATGATAATTTTACTAATTGCATTGTCGGGGCCGCCTAGGCCTGCTTCAATTTTAGATATTGCACTGTCATATGTCGAGTCGACCTTTTCAATGGGGCCGCTACTTTGAATTTTAGTTTTAAGATCTTCCCATGCTTTATTAACTGCTTGTGTGGCATCTTTGGCTCGGCCTAGGCCTGTGCGATTGCCGCCAGCGTCGGTGGCACCTTGTTCAGCGTTTTGAAAAATTTGAGTTATTTGATCCGGAGTTAACTCTGCTTCAATTAATTTTTTACCAACACTTTCCCATAACATAACACTACGTAAATTTTCGCCATGTAGTCCTTCATATAATTTTCTCTTAGAGAACATAGACTTATTAATTATCATAGCCTCTATTACTGTAGGCCTTGAGAGTTGACTTATTTTCATTTAAACACCGCCAATTTTTTCTTTTTATTTTCTACTATGGGAGTAGCTTTATTTTTCTTAGATTCTGCTTTGGTACCTCCAGAACTCATCCACATCTGTTTAAGTACTGCTAATAGTTTAGGCTCACTAATTAATTTAAAGTCGCCCATACCATTGGCTTTATTTTTAGCATTCTGCCCTTCAACATATTTGTCCCACTCTGCTTTAAACTTAGTAGGATCTTTAAACATTGGGTTTTTTCCTGCCTTTGGCTTTTCTTCTGCGGCTGGGGCTTCAGCGCCTGGTGCTGGAGGTGTTTCTGCTCCTGGCTTAGGTGCTTCTGCTCCTGGCTTAGGTGCTTCTGCTCCTGGCTTAGGTGCTTCTGCTCCTGGCTTAGGTGCTTCTGCTTCTGGCGGTGTTGCTCCACCTTCTGGCTTAGGAGTTTCTGCTCCTGGTGCTGGAGGAGTTGCGCCGCCTGCAGGTGCTTCTGGTGCGCCTGGCTTAGGAGTTTCTGCTCCTGGTGCTGGAGGAGTTGCGCCGCCTGCAGGCTTTTCTTGTCCGGGTTTTTCGCCGCCAGCTGGACCACATTTAAGACCCATGCCGGCAATTTCTTTCTGACTTACACCGTATTGGTCTGTTAGCCATTGGCAAATTAAGTCTTCATTATTTAAATCTGGTTTGCCAGCGCCTGTTTGGTTAGCCCAACGTTGGAACTGAGTTTGCATACTCTTCTTGTACTTGTACATCTCCTGCTTGCCCGACTTGTCAGTTGGGTCAGTGATCATTCTGCCTACATTTTTAAGAGCATCTAACGGACCTTCGTTGATATTCATTCCTACTTGTGCTATCGCAGTCCACGGATCTTTGCTGATTTTTTCTAAACCCAGATCTTTGAATTTCATAATTTATTTTCCTTTATGGCTCTAATACCTCGCAGAAACTTACGCTCGTCGCCAGTTTTAATGCTGTTGAACAAACGTTTCATTAGTTCAGTTTTTTCAGGTTCTAAGTATGTACTTTCTATTAGACTAACTAGATTATTGACGCTGGCAATAACATGGGTGGCTTTACTTTCTACCACACTATGTACATCACGTGTAGGTATTATGTTGCTAATTTCTTCGAGAATAGATCTAGTTTGTTTTTTCATGGAAACCCTGCGATATTCACAATATTTAGCTGAATTATTAAATTAATCTGCGCTAAAATTACCTCTTCAGCAAGTTCCTAAGATGCTCACTGCGGTCAATGACGCTGGTAACCGTAGAATTTTCTCCGTTAACGACACCCGAATTGGGTTTTGATATATCAAACCCTTCTTTTGCTTTGGGTTTTTGCCATTGTTGATCTTCTGATGCTTTGCGTTTAAGCTGATCAAACATTACACTAGCAGTACTGGGTGGTGCAACATCATTTTCGTCTACGTCAGTGATACGTAATGTAGTTATATCCATGGCTAGTTCCACTTTCTGCCCAACACCGCTACTGCTACGGGTTTTCATAAATTGTATTTGTATACGCCCACGTTCACGCATAGTAATACTATTAAAGATACCGATTACGTTATCGGCTGTTTGAATCTTACTCAATCCGCCTGAAATATGACTGTGGTCAAATTCAACACTTTCTACGGCCGCCCTATTCAATTGACTGGCAGTAGCCAAAAAGTAATTGCCCTGCATTGCAAAGTTACGTAGTTCCTCAGAAACCAGCTTGTCTTTGATAAACAAATCAGCAACGCTGATCTTCTGTCCAGCTGGCATCATCAAGTCCAAATAGTCAATAACTACACAATCGACTTTGACGCCTTTTTGTATAGTATATTCTTTAAGCCATGCTTTTAAATCATTAACTGTGATACCATTAGGTAATTGTACAATTTGTAAGCGGCCTGCTTTTTTGCCTGCCATACGTACTTTTAAGTCCACATCATCTAAGTTTTTATATATTTCCCTTGTTCCAGTTCCTGTAATCATACTATCCATACGCAAACTACATAAGCCTTCGCTGAGTTCTAAACTAAGATACACTACGTTAAATCCAGCCTGACTCCAATTCAACGCCAAGTTTTGTAGGAATAAACTTTTACCTGCGCCCGATCCTCCGGCAAAGATATTAAGCTCACCCCTATTAAATCCGCCATACAATTTTTCATCAACCGACTTCCAGCCTGTTGTAGTACCGCCATTCCGGCTTTTTAGTGCTTGCAATCTGGCCGCTGGATCTTCGTAGTAATCAGTACCAAAGCCTTTGGCTAGTCCCACTTCTACTGCGTCCCTAATTAGCTTTTCTACTTTGCCGTAGTCATTCTTTTCTAATAGATCCGCACTTTTAAGAATAGCTTTCTCTAGTGCTTTGTACTTGCAGAATTGTTCAAACTCATCTAAGAACCATTGATGATGATCTGCATTTAATGTAGGATGTATTGTTAAATCTACGCCAGTTGTTGCTTTAATTTGTTCTGGGGTAGGAACTGCTACATACTCGTTGGCATAGTCTTGCAAGAACTTAGCCGCAGGTTTTAGTGTCCTGTGAAAATATTCTGGATCAATAATAGCATTGGTACGTGCCAGTAACTCCTTGTCACTAATCAAAAATTCCAAAAATAACTTTTGTATGTCTTCTAAATATTCTTTTGTATCACTCACAATGTGTTCTCGCTATTACTTTACATTTTATAGGATTTGACTCTTGGCTGTCAAGTATTGTCTTTAATACAAACAGCCTGCCATAACGTTCTACTGCTTCTGAAACATCTTTAATACCTTCATTCCATTCGGGTATACTAATGCTCCATCCGTATTCAATTGCATCTTCTGCAAAATCTCTGCCTGCCCTATCTCTATCAGGCACCGCAATAATCTGTCGATTAAGACTTTCTATTATATCTGCCTGCGACCTACTTATTCTATTACTACCAGTACTTACGCCACTGATACTGACTGCGTCATATTCACCTTCCATGACGAGAACATATTTACGCAAATCATTTTGTTGATCTATACCATAAACATATTCTTTTTGTTGTTCTTTTATTACTTTAGCAGTTTTCTTATCTGGTGGATTACCTATCCAACGTGCATGGAATCCCACTGTGTTATTCTTATATGTTAATGGTAATATTATTCTATTGTATAAATGATATGTATCACTATCGCACCAATACCATTCAGTATAATCAAATATACCCCTATGTTGTAAATATGCTATTCCGGCTTGTGTGTATTCGTTGTCAACACTGGATAACGGCACACTACCTGCAGGCAATGATATATCATTCCAGTTTGGAGTAAATATTTCCCTGACTGCATTTTTAGTTGTTTGATCTAAATATGCTCGAGTCTCAGTTTCTCGCATTAACTCCAATTGCAATCGTTGGATATCTGCTTCACTGGCTCCTAGTCCTTTGAATAATTGTTTTATACGAGAGCTTAAATTTTTACCAGGACTCCACCCAGTAGTAAAATGGCAATTAAAACAATTGTATTGAAATGAGTCCGAATCACTGTACTTTACCCCGCCTCTTCGTTTTGTATCTGGACGTGGCTGTCCATTCAAAGTACAAACGGGGCAATTGAAACTGGTCCAGCCGCCCGGGCTTACTTTTTGGCTAGGTAAATGTTGTCGTAAGAAATCCTGCACAAGACTCATATGTATATTATATAGCTTTGTGCAGGATTTGTCAATGGCTATCTAGTTCAATCACATGCTATGAACTAATTATGCGCTAGGAGCTTTCATAACCATAAATCTAATAGTAACAGCTTCTGCACCTATCGGGAAACCACTGATGTTTTGTAAAGTCAAGTAGAAACCACCTATACCTGAATTAGGATTAGCAATTACATTATAATTTCCTAAATTTGGACTAACGACTTGTACTAGCACAATATCATTGTTGGCATAAACTTGATTATTTGCTACTGGAAATACACTTATCTCGCCGGCTGTCATACTAGCACTTACAGTAACAATAGTACCTGCTAATGCGTTGATATTCACCCCGTTGCCTCTATTAGAAGTTTGAGTAACAGTAGAACCCGAAGGATAACCAATCTTGCCGCCACTGGACAATAATGAAGTTGTATCAGTTAGGTCGCTGACATCAGTTGGGATTGTTGGCTTGTTAGTTAAGTCGGCGTAACTGCCACTGAACAGTACACTGGTACCAGTACTGTCAACAATGCTACCGCCTGCTGGCAATTTAATTTTCTTATCAACAGTGAAATGCCATTCAAAGTTTGAACCAATTGTACCGCTTTTGATTCTAACTTCACCGAACAAGTCGTTGTTGGCGCCGCCGAAGCCGCCTTTAAGTACCAAGTCGCCACCGTAGGTTGACGGTATATTTTCAGTGGGGTTAAGACCAGCAAGTACCAACGAATCTGCTTGGTTGTTGCCGCCAGGACCAGTGCCGGTTGTCACAGCCTCTTTGTATGTTGGCTTGTTAGTTAAACTATTATAGTCACCGTCAAACAATGTTGGCTTGCTGGTCAAGTCCGCATAAACACCTGAGAACAACGCCGGTGTGCCAGTTAAACTACTGTATGCACCATCAAACAATGTTGGCTTGCCAGTTAGATCTGCGTAGGCGCCACTGAACAAAGATGGTGTATTAGTTAGATTAGTATAGTCGCCATCAAATAATGCTGGTGTGTCTGACAAGTCATTGTAACTACCTGAGAACAACGAATTAGTTGTGTCAGTTAAGTCACTGACATCAGCTGGTATTGTTGGCTTGTTAGTCAAGTCATCGTAGTCACCACTGAATGTGCCATCGCCTGCGGCCCAGGACAAAGCGCCAGTGCCATCATTGACTAAGTAACCACTGGCATCTGTGGGCAATGTAGTTCCACCACCAGTATAGGCTGTTGTTTGAACTGTGGCATCTGGGAATGTTAAACTACCATTTGTGCCAAAGAGCCAAGTGTTTCGGCCTGCGACGGCAATAGTGAAATTGGCAGTGGATGTGCCACTTACTACTGTTATTACATCACCACTGGTGTATCCAGTACCAGCAGTAGCAATAGCAATGGCACTGGCATGCCCACCAGTCTCAGTGACATTCACAGTCAGTCCAGTTCCTGAGCCGCCAATTGTGGCCAAGTTAGACAAGGGATTAGTTTCCCAGTAGCCAGTTGTGTTGTTGATCGATGCACTGGATGGCACACCATTAGGAACCTTTATCCCCAACGCCTGTCGGGTATCTATACTGCCGGCGGTGTCAAATGTCCAAGATGTCCAAGCAACTCCACTATCGGCTCGTACCTCTACGTTGCCGCCGTCAACTAATTTAACATAGTGAGTGTCACTGCCTAGATACAGTTCAGTAGTACCGCCGCCTGCGGTCAAGTGTAAGTGATCACCATCTGGGTTGGCGGTTGGGTAAATTACCAATGCTTGATATTCGTTGGCTCCACCTGCGGGTGTTAGTCGAATAGCGCCAGTAAGTCCACCGCCTTCTGAGATAGTGCCACCTGCAGGCAATTTTAGATTACCATCATCATCCAACAGCCATTCATAGCCATCTACTGTTAGCCCCATTCCTACTACTGTTGTTAGGGTACCAACCGGCGCAGGTAATCCACCGGCTACTGCCTCCCAAGTTATAAGGTCTGTTGAGTCATAGTAAGTAGCAGTATTAAACCTAAGTCTCCAAGTACCAACAACCAGTTCCATAGTTGGACCACTCGGTAATGCTTGATATAATGTGTCACTGACTTTGGTAAAAACCAAAGTTCCAGTCCAGGTTGAGATAGAAGTTAACTGGTCTAATGTAACAGTAACAATATTTGTTGCGTCACTTATAGTAGTACCTTGTGGCAGTGTTAGTACACCAGTTGAGCCAAGGCTAACTGTTTTTGTATCGTTGACCAAACTGCTGAAACTGGTTGGTATAGTTGGTGTATTGTTGATATTACTGTAATCTACACTACCAGTCCAGGCTGTGCTTTGTGTGGTGCCGTCTGGGAAGTAAATGTAACCAAAGGTGTCAAATCGCCACTCTTGTTGCGCTGTATCCTCCACAAAATCGTAGCCAACAATGATTCTAACATCATCGTTGGCACGAATGTGAATGTCATCTTGTAGTGCATCCAACCACAGATCGTCTCCTGCTTTGATGAACAGGTCGCCACTATTGCCTGTGGCAGTAAGGGTAGAACCAGTAAACACAAAGTCGCCAATGCTGACTTCATTTGAATCGCCATATAAGCCACCAGTGACAGCAATGCCATCGCCGTCAAATCCGCTACTACTGCTGTCGTTGCCGTAGCCGCCATTATCTCCGCTGGTGCCTATAGTGCTGATGTCACAGCCTGTGGCAAATACACCAAAAATGCCTGCTTGATAAGTTACAACATAAGTGGCTGTGCCTGCGCTGTTAAACTCATCTGCTTCAATGTAAACATCACCACCGCGGTAACTAATGCCTGTGGCCAAGTTGGTGTGTATGGCATTGCCGCCATCGTATTCATCATCGCCGCCATCGTCGATGCTGTTTGGCCATATTTCTGCTGGTCTTGGCAGTGTGCCTGTTACAGTATAATTTAGAATTGCGCCACCGCTAACACCGGTAATTGTTACAGTAACATCGTTGTCTGGCGTTGCCAAGAAATTACTGTCGGCGTCTTGAATGGTGTTGCCAGGAATCACATGCACGTCGCCGACTTCGTGTGTATTTGGTAGGCCTTGACCCCAATTAGCCAAGTCCAGCGTGTCGTTGCTCATGTTATAGTTTATGCCGCCAAAGTTGGAACCATCACCTGTGACAAATGCAGGACTGATGCTGAATTGAGGATTGACAGTGAAGAACTCAAGGTCAACTTTTGGATTAGGAATCACTGTGCCAAAGTTACTGAAGTTAGCGTAGAATGCTGACTTCATTGCTGACACGGTGTTTACATCACCTTCAACTCCTTCGTCCAAGATAACTTCGTCAATGATCTTTTCTACAAATGTCTTGAGTGTTGCAGTGGGGGTTTGTATATTCCAATCAGTGCCATCAGTGACCACCACCAACATGGCCACAACATCACTGCCGGTCAAGCCTGTTACCTGGAAGTCATCAGTGTTAGTACTGGTGTCAATAACGCTGTCGGGTGTCGCTGTGGATTTGTAAATTACTAGTTTGTTGATAGGACCATTCTCATCATCGGTGTTATTGTACATTGTACCATAGTGCGCTCTAAAGCCCTTGTATGGTTCTAATAATGTATCTACGTCGGCCAATAAATCTGTACCACTGGTATCTCTAATTGTTTTGCCTGCGGGTAATACTAGGTCACCATCTGTGCCAAACTTCCATACACTGACTGCGCCTTCGTTAATGCTAGAACCAATTTCAACACCTTGTTGTGTAGTTGGACTTGATCCATAAAGTCCTGGCATCTTAACATAGTTGTAGTCATCACCAAAGTACAAATCAGTTGACGAATTTTGTCCTGCTGGACGCATGATGTGTAAGTGTGAAGGTCCGCCAACTTCTGGCATGGCACCAAACTCAATGCCACCACGAGCAGTGGTCATCGTAACAACACCATCAGTGCCTACGCTAACTGAATATATAGAGCCTTCTGGGCTTGCGTTAGTAATTTCATTTGTTGGTCCACTGCCGCCACCTAATACACTTGTACCAGTGCTGTCTTTGATATCGCCACCAACTGGTAATACTAAATCACCATCTGTGCCAAATGTCCATTGTTTACCAACTGCTGTGCCTGTAATGGTAGTAGTCAATATTGCCCCACCGCCATCTACTGTGGCCACAGTGATTTGTATATCATTGGCAGGTGTAGCACCACCAAGTTCGTCACCTGGAATTTTGAACCAGGATCCTGCTAACAGATCAAACGAATTGCCCGTGGTGTCAGCAACAGTATAGGTACCGTCTTGATTGGCTGTCACTGTACAGGAAAAATACTGTGCATTGCCTGTAAATGTATACATTCGTGTGACATCACCATTCAATGCTTCCCAGTAGGCTTGATCGAATGTATAAGTTGTTGTTGAATGAGTTGCTATGTTTAATGCTGTTTCATTTGTAAGAATAGAACTATCTACAGGCAATGTTAATGCACCATCTGTGCCAAAACTCCATTGGTGGCCGGGACCAGCACTATCAGATGTAATACGAACCGTGCCGTCTGCCTTAAGATCAATATTGTCGCCTGCTTCCATCCATATGTCGTCTGCGCTTAGTATACTAATGTCGGCATCAATTCCAGGCTCGGTTCTGGTTGTTTTAATATTGAAATCTTCGTCAACCGCACCCCATAGAGTTCTTTCGCCATCTATTACTGGGAATGAAATCATTCCATCAGTGCCTACGCTAACTGAATATATAGAGCCTTCTGGGCTTGTATTAGTGATTTCACTAGAACTAGGTAAGCTCTGATTTTCCCACTTGCTCTGATTGTTATTCCAAGTTAGAACTTGACCTTGTGATGGCTCTTCTAAAGCAACATCAGTTAATGCGCTTAAAGCAGTAGCACCGGAGACACTGCTCGGTGTTGTCCATACTGGAACTAAACTAGAGTTAAGTGCTAGAACTTGTCCATCTAAACCTGCTGTAATGCCAAGGTCGCTTAAACTTGTTGGAATACTTGGCTTGTCAGTTAAATCGTTATAACTTGTAACTCCTGCTCCACCACCTAATACAGAGTTACCATTACTATCTACAATATCACCACCTGCTGGTAATTGTATATTACCAGTGGAGGCAAACAGCCAGTTATGGAGTACACCCTCTCCTACAGCATTACCTACTGAAATCATTATATTTTTACTTTGATTATAGTTAAGAGTTACAAAGTTTGCATCACCTTCAAAGTTTTGCCAAGCTAATGAGCCAGATCCTGTTCCGAGAGTTTGTAATCGTAAGTTCTTGTTTAAATCTGATTGGATGGTTGATCCTATATGAACAACACTTCCATCAAGTTGTTTAGAAATACTTAATCCAGCAGGCGTAGTTAAAGTACCATCTGTGTCAAAGGTCCAATTATTAGTTTGTGCCGCTGTTATCTTTATGGATTTGGCATAAGTTAGCAACTGCATACCAGGGCCATTTTCAGCGATACTGTAAAGTATCTGAGGATAAACTGCATCACCAGCATCTGGAAAGCGCAATACATTATTACCCGAATCTAAGTCCCATCTGTTTGCGTCTGTTTCAGCGCCCGCATAAATGATGCCATTGCCAGTTGGCAACTTGATAGATTCTGGATTAATCTTAAAAGTGTTATTTTGCCCTTCAGGTCCAGGCCCGCTAGTAGAAAGGTTAACAGTTAGTGATTGATCTACAGGTATAGTAATATCCTTGCCAGTTAAGGTTGTAGCGTCTGGGAATGTTAACGTACCGTCATTTCCAAACTTCCAATCGTTATTACCAATTTGAATATGTGCTTCGCCATTTTCTACCCAGATGTAATTACTACTGCTTTCTAACTGAGCATAATCAGATCCGTTGATACTGACCGCGTTAGGGCCGCCATAAATGTAACCTCCATTTGGTAATGTTAGATTACCATTTGAATCTAATACAACCTCACGATTCCCGTTAACTAACTTATTACCACTGCCCAACAAACTAGTTGTATCTGACAATTCACTGATATCAGCAGGTATGTTAGAATAATTTGCTAATTTAATCCAATTTCCGGCATGGGCCATATATCCATGGCCGGTACTGTGAACATGTGCAAACATGCCATGCACAGATGTGGCATTGGGTAAATCTTCTTCTGTTGAATATACACTCCAAGTTAAATCCCCGGTCATTGCGCTAGTTGCCACAGTGGCTAAACCTAAATTAGTTATAGCATTACTTTGTTGTGTAGCATCTAAATTTTGTGTATCAGTGTCAACACGCAATCTATTATCTAATGCAGTTGCTACAGTGGTACTAAAATTTACATCGTTGCCTAATGCTGTTGCCAGTTCATTTAATGTATCTAGCGTAGCCGGAGAACTATTAACAAGATTCGCTACCGCAACTCCAACATAATTTTCTGTAGCAAGGCCGATAATACTTGGTATAATTGGCTGATCTATTAGGTCAGCATAACTTCCCGAAAATAATAATGGAGCACCAGTTAGGTCGTCGTAACTTCCTGAGAATAGACTTGGTTTATTTCTTAAATCATTGTAGTCACCACTGAAGCCTTCAACTGCTTTCCAACTCAGGTCAGTACCATCGTAATAAAGATATCCAGGAATGCTTTCAGGTGTACCAACTTCTGGTACATCCAAGTCAAAAATGCTGGTTGGTACTACTGGAATACTGGGTTTTTCGGTCAAGTCAGCATAACTGCCGCTTGTTGCTACTGTAGCCAAATCTGCAATATTTGCTTTAAGTGCTAACCCGGTTGTTATTGTTTGTAATGTTCCTGCTTGTGCAGTATTCAATTGTGTAGTTGAAACTAATTGCGAAAGATCTGGTTTATTTTTTATAAAATCTTTTAATGTATTATTTGTTTGAGTCCAATCGCTTTGTATTTGAGCGTCAGGGATCGGTGGTTTGTTAATGACATCATTCCATGCAACTATAGTGGTACCTGTTCCCCTTACCAAATGTCCGGCCGGTGTCACGCCGTCATGCACCCTTATTGTATTAAGGTCGGTGTCTACTGTAACTTCACCAGGAGCTCCGATAAAATTACCGTGTTCACTAGTAGTGCCTCTACGTAGTCTTAATTCTTTAGTTGTTCTAATTGTCATGTTAATTTTGTCCTAAACTGTTATCAACGACTTCAGTATATCCTTGAACTGATCCGTAATCCTCTACTGCTGAGGTAGAGGATGAAATTAATCCCAAATCGTCCGATCCATCAGGTATTGGGATTATATATGTTCCGTCTTGTATATCAATATCTATTGTAAATTTATTCGCCAAATTTGCTATCAACGGTGTACGTTTTCCGGAGCCATCGACTACGTAAAACGCCAATTGTGCCAATCCGGAAGGAATATCTTCTAATTCAACTTGCGTTATTTCTGCTTTATAAATTGATTTTAATGGGTCTACTAGAGATAAAATTTTATCTAGATAAATTTCATTATAAGAGATTTTACTAAGTGTAAACTTTATAGTTTTCCCCAATAAACGTACAGGGCGGCGGTTACTATCTAGTATTTGTATTTCCAGAGGATTAGTTGCCCCTTTGACTGCTAAAATTTTTCTATCATTCATAGGTGTATTATAATTCTTGTTATCAGTTACTAGCAGAACCTGTATTCGTGGAACATGCTGGAATAATGTTATCATAGTGTATTTACCTTAAGATTACCAAATTATTTATTGCTAAATAGATGTGGATAAACAACATACAAAACATGCCATCAATTAAGGAAGAATTCCAAGAACTTTTAGATCGATTTCCGTTTCTCAGCCTATGCAAATATGGCGGAAATGAGTATGTAGGGATTATACAAAATCAAGATACCACTATAGTAAGTATGTACATCTATAACCTACTCATTGATTCCGACCACAAGCAGAATTTTTTAGAAATGGGCGACGAATGGTGGTGGGCCAGTAATAGGATGTTGCCTATCAATTTGATCTTGGGAGAAAAGTTCAAAGTCTTTAGTTATAGTCTACGCACATTTAACCCCAAGGATTTTGAAGTTTTATATGGTCCCACTGTTAGTCTTAGTAATATTATTACTAAAAGAATTAAACGCAGGCAAATACAATTAGTAAGGAAAATGGAATGAATATCACAATTACCCCAGATGCAATTGACGCAATCAAAGAAGTTATGCTTACTGAGCCAGAAGGTGTGGCACTAAGAATATTTGTACAGGGCGGCGGATGTAGTGGATTTCAATATGGTTTTACATTAGATTCAGATAAAGCCGAAGACGATTGGGATTTAGGTCGTGACGGCGTTGCGATTTATGTAGATAGTATGAGTGCTCAATATCTAGAAGGCGCTGAAATTAACTTCCACGACGACTTAAATGGCAAGAGTTTTGTTATTAACAATCCTAGTGCAAAAAGCACATGTGGATGCGGATCCAGCTTTAGTGTTTAACTAAAGCCGTAACTTAATTTTTCACAGATTAAGTTAAGTTGTACAACAATAGCCATTGCGTATCCAAAGCTGTGACTCTTCTTAAAATAATAACTTCCATCTGCAGGCTTTTCCCACACATGACTTCTAATCTCGTCCCAAGACTTATAACGTAAATGGCTTTTGCCCGGACGTATAATAGCTAATAACATTGCTAACTCTTCTAAACTTTGTGGTTTCATTTTACTAGTAATTTCATGATGATTACTTAAATGAAACAACTGTTTAACTACGTCCGGCTCTGCTAATAATTCCCATAGTGGTTCTTGTGCGGCTAGATAATCCAGTTGAGCGGGATCTTTAATGTCTTTGTAAATGCCTACATTAAGTATATCCATTTTAAAATAGCCTATGTTTTCTGCATCATTATAATCTAAACTACACAGTCCTGTTAATGGATTTACTGGAACTTCATGGAAGTATACTCCTGTATTGTGCTTACGCTGTCTGTCACCGTCGTGTTGCATAGCAGGAACATGCGGAACCAGTTTAAGTAATAGATCCCTGTCAGCAACGTCAATGTCAATGTCTGTACTAATCATTTTATCTTTTTGACCTTTTGCATAACCCAGCGATGTTGCTCTGCTATTTGAGATAGTTTATATTCCAAGCGTTCTACCCTGGCTTCGAGTTTTTTAACATACTTGGGGTCAGCTACCTTAACACTTTTACCTTCAATAGTAAGTTCCTTTACTGCTTCGTTAATGGATGCTACTTCTAACAAGTCTTTTTTAACACTTGCCTTTTTAAGTATCGGTTTGTTATATTGTTCTGCGTTCATATTCCTACCTTATTAAATGTTTGCTCGATCCAATCAGTATCTTGTTTATTACGGGCTAGTCTAAATTGCCAATACTTTGGCTCAATATACTCTGCCACTAACTGTAATTGCTCTGCATTAAATCTATCTACTAGCTGTTGTCCTGCTTTACTTCCATACACTATCCATGGACTGATACGGCCAGTAATAATCCATTGTGTGGCTTGGTTAGTATTTACTTTGTCAAAAAACTCCGTCCACACTTCACCAGTTTGTTCACTCCAGTTTTGCATTAATAATATAATTCGTTCTGCCGCTCGGTCCACTGATTCTTTTTTATTGTTTTCTCTGATGTACATTTCATAAACATAATTCTTACACCAGTCGTCTATTTTAACTGCGTTTCGAAATACAAAATCCGAAAAGCCGTCGATATCATAAGGATTTAAGTCTACACAATGCCTGGCAAACTTAATAAAACTAGTATAGTATTGATTGTCAATAAAATCATCGTAGGTTTTTTCTTTTTTAGCAGTGGGACTAGCAAACTTATAAAACTTTAACCAAATGTTAAATGCTATTCGATTGGCCTTGTCATGTTCGCTCATCTTCCTGCGTTTTTTCTCACACATGTGAGTACTCAACGTAGACTCTCTTGCAAAACTTTTCTTACAATATCTACAATTGTGCATTAGTTAAATAACTCTTTACGTTTTTTAGTTTCTAGGTTAAGTTGTTCAGCTAAGTCTTTGAAGGCGGACTTATCGTTTAGTGATATCATTAAGTCTATTTCGTCGTCACTGAGATGTGGGTATTGTTCAATTACCCATTCTTGCATTTTATTCTTTTTTGCTTTCTTTGGCGGCTTTAAAAACGGATGTATTACACTCTTTCCTATGCCAACTGTACGCATACAAAGCCAATGTAATTCCTTGTGTTCTTTAAGACTGATGTCTCCAAAGCCAACGTTAACTAATTCGTTGGTCATAATAAGATAATGTTCTTTTATGCCTTGAGAGTTACTATCTACACTACTACAATAGCGCATGGCCATCCATGGCTCAAAGTCTTTCTTTTGATCATCATCTAAGTTGTTATACCAGTCTAGGTTTCGCCTATCCATGGCTCCCAACATTTCACTTAAATTAATTTTATACTCTTTTGCCATGCTTTATTATACTAGAATAGTTGATGTAACGCAAGCACTTCCGGAAGTTTCTGCGTCTCTTTGACAAAATACGCACATGGTGGATTTAATCCTTCACATAATGGAACGGTTAGTAGATGTCCGTATTTTAGTTTAGGAAAAAACCATTTTATTTCCGGATATACATTTATAATTTCTACTATTTCAAACTTAGGCATGTATGCAGTTAGTGGGTTCAATACAAATGCCTTAAAGCCGCGGTCGTTCAAACTCATAATAGGTATAATTTCGGGTTCACCAATATCGGGCTCGCCTATAATAATACTCCAGTCCAGTGGCATTTGAAACTGGTGTTTACCTATTCTCATTACTGCACTTGGCGCATTAAAACTTTCTAAAAATACTAATGGCACAAACATATAATCTACGTTATTAGGGTCACTATAATCCAATACACCATACCTCATGTCTTCTATTTCATCAGGCAAGTTATTCATATCAAATAACTCATTATCAATTGTCAGTATTCTACTCATTTATATTCTACTTTTTCTATTTTGTAAGGATACTTGGCCTCTTGGTAGTATTTTTTCCTAGTGGTTAAGTGTCGTTTTGCAAATTTTGCTGAGCTGGTAAAGTCCCAGATTTGTACAAAGTCTTTATCGTCTGCCTTTCTAATGCCTCGCCCAATACTTTGTATAACCCTAACAAAGCTCTTTCCGGGTTCCAGAAGAACCAGATTAAAAATACGAGGGATATTAATACCCACAGCGGCCACACCATAAGTCGCCACAATAATCTTATTAGTAGCAGTTTTAACGTCGTCATATTCTGTCTTTCTGTTTTTACTATTCATTGTACCACTAACAAAGACTGCATCGTCTAAGCCTTCAACTAACATTTCTCCTGCCTTGATCCTATCCACTAACACCAATACATTGCCCGACTCACTGATTTTTTGTATCAGTGTTGACATATAATTGATTCTCTTTTTGTTAGTAGTTAAGTAAGTTAGTTCTTCTTGATAACTAGGATACTCTACTGTGTCTTGTAACTGTACTATATTAACATGGCAATTTGCCAGTACTCCTGCGTCTTGTAATGTACTAGCACTCAAGCTATGTATTACATCACCAATACTAGCGACCAAACTAATACGCTCATAGTCTTCTTTTGGTACTGTACCTGTTAATCCCCATCGGATCGCACACTTGGAAAACGCACCTGTCAACAGTTTCTTTAGAACATCTGCTTTTGCCATGTGTACTTCGTCTACTATAACGCATACAATTCCGTCTGCAAACTCTTCTAAACTCAATTCACTTAGACCTTCAGCATACCTTTTCTCCAGAGTCATTAAACTTTGCCATGTAGCAATAGTATGCGTTTTGTTTAATTCTTTTTTATCGCCAAAATATACACCGACATCTAATCCCAAGTTGGCATAATCTTCTTCAGTTTGCCTAACTAGGTCTTTGTTTGGAACTATTACAATGCTACGGCCGTACGGTTCAACCATTGTGCTTAGTGTAGCTGTCATAATAGTTTTACCGGCGCCTGTTGCAATCTCCTGTATGCATTGTAAATTATTTGCAAACTTATTGCATACCTCTACCTGATAGTCTCGCATGACAATTAGTTCACCTTGTCTGGGATGTCCCAAGGGCCACACTTTACCACCATGGAAGTTTTCGTCAACTGTTTGAAATTTGAAGTCATGTGCAGGTCTAAGATCTTCTATCTGTATAGAATAACCTTCATCCATTATAGTAGGTAGTAATCTATCAAGTAGGTTTAGATACGTGGCACCTCCAAGACTAAAAAAGCTAATACACCCATCCCATCTTCCTAGTTTATATGCAGGAGTATGGTATGCGTGTGGTTGAAAGAATTTTAATTTCTTTTCTAGTACTCTTCTTGTCGCCGGGTCTAGCCCTTGTATCTTTACGTTTACTTCATCTTTAATTTGAATCACGCAATTTGTCATATGTATAGTATACACGAGTCTAGTGTAAAGAGCAAGACCATGTATAGTATATATGCGTTTTGACCACTATTTTTCTAAATTATTTTACCAAAAAAAAGCACCCCTAAGGGTGCTAAAGTACTACTGCAAAAAGAATTAGCGTTTGATAACTGTGGTCTCTGCAAGACGTTGCCATCCCATAGGTTTCATCTTAGCAAGGTCTGCTACTTTAAGAACGGTACGCAAGCTCAGTTCGCGCAAGCTGTCACGTTTTTCCCAAACCCAATTCACCACGCTTGACTTTTCTGTGTCAGTAAAATCATACTTGTCAAGCAAGCCGTCTTCAACAATTTGCTTAATACGCAAGAGCTTGTCGCGTGGAGTATCCAGTGTCAAGTCCAAATAGTGACAACGACTTTCCAAAGCATCCAAGTGATCCTTGAGCTTTTGGCTACGAACGTGTTCGAACTTAATGTTAGTAATAAAAATTACAGTACCACGGAACTCGAAACGATCTGGAACACCTTCACGACGCAACATGCTAGAATCTGTGTTCCAGCTAATAGTGCGTTTGTTACTAGAGTCCAATGCGGCCTTAAGAATGTTCAACGATAAGTCTTCAAGCAAAATACTATCACAGTCATCAAACACTAGCACATTGCCTGCGTCTGCAAAACTAAACAATTTGCAATACAAACCAATTGCTGACATAGCGCCTTTAACAACTTCAAAACGAGCACGTTTGTTTGCAATTTTATCAAACAAAGCATTTTGCTCTAAGATGCGCTCAACACCGTAGCTCTTACCAACTCCTGGAGGGCCACTGACAATCATTGCACGGACAACACCGTCTACACTTGCCTGCGTCATTTCGTCTAGGATAGTAAAACGCTCGCGAATTCGTTCAATTGCCTGTGCGTCTGTTTCTGTAGGGACAACATCTTTATCATTGCCTGCGACAGCATCTTTAAGACTGTTACCACCCTCAACTACTTCGTAGTCTCTAATAGACGACAGTTTAACACGAATTGCCTTACCTTGGAAATCACCGAAAAACTCATCAGCGATTACAGTAACGTAGCCGCCTTTACTAGCTTCTTTGTAACCGTTAACTAGTTTAAGAGTCCTGTTTTGAACAGTATAATTGCGATAAACACCGGATTTGATGTTAACGTAAACAGCCATTTTGTATCCTTTTGCAGTAGTTGCTATATAAGTATTATACAATAAATTGGATTTATTGTCAATACCCTCTTTTTTGGGGTTTTAGCAGGTTTTTCCCTGCTTTCTTAGTATGTGTATATTATACAATAAATTGGATTTATTGTCAACCGAAAGCAAATTCCCTGACCCAATCAAATCGGGTAGTGGCCGGAATCCACTTAAACTCGGCCTGCTTGCGACTGATCTTCTCAAAGTCAAAGCACACCATTACCCAACCCTTGTCAGGACTAAAGCCCACGGTGTCTGCAACCCGAACGACTTCGACCATCCGGCCGTCCGTCATCTTTGCTACTTTGATCATCACGTGCTCCTGTCTGTATAAATGTATTATACATTAAATTGGATTTATTGTCAAGTGGGATATAAAAATTGGGCAATTAGGCCTATGCTATATATGCAAAGTAAAGTCCCATTGATTACAATCAGACTCCACTTTCGCCACATAATACTAACAATTAACCAAACCAAAGATCCTAAATTTAATAGGATCGGGCCCAGTGGATATACGTTTGTGCTTGTAAAGATTGCACCAACAATTATAATTAACGTAGCTAACCATTCCAAGTAAAAGTCTAGGGGTTTTTTAGTAATAGCCAATTTGAGACCACTTCTGTTTTTCGGTGTCAAAGTTTGGGGGATTCCATTCTGCACTTGGATTTTCAATAGTAAATTTGTCAACCTTTTCAGTTAACTTATCTAACGTTTTGTCGCTTAGGTGTATTAAACGTTTGCTCATAGTAACAATAGTCCTCCGACAATTAAAATATATGTGATCTGATGCAACATCTGATCTAGGCCAAAATGAGCCCAATATTGTTTTGTAGTATTATCTGGGTTACCCCATTTAATCTTTGCCCAATCAATGTGGTAATGAATTATTCCTTCTACCATTGCGATGACAAATAACAGCACAGGATACTCTCGAATATAGAATAGCAATATTAATATTGTACCAATAGCATGTTCTATACTATGTCCTATGCCAACCCTGTCGCCGTAAATTCCTTTACGTCTAATTTGATCGGTTGTCTGCAAACAAAAATCTATTACCCAATGTTTAACTTGGAATAATATTAACATTCCCATTAACACATATAAGTGTTCTATTTCCATTTGCATCCTTTGTGCCTATTCTTTAAAAGACTAATTTTGCAGAACCAATTGTCCCGGGCATGTCTAGTTTAATAGGTAAATTATCATAGTAAGTATCGCCGATATCAGCTAGATATGCTAACATGAGATCGCCTAGGATAATATTCTCGTATTTAATATCGTCGATCACTATATCAGGATTCACATTGTTTTCTTTACATTCGTTAATATAATCCACTTGCCACTGAGGAGCAAGCCATTGGAAATATTGTTCCGTGCCAGGAACTTCGGCAGTAATGTGATAAACATCATGCGTAACTGTATCGTATATACAACTGGCACAATACAGGCCATCGGCATCTTTAAATTCAATGACTGATGCATTGTTCCCAAAGCAATTATAATGGTCGTACTGTATACTAGTGCTTACCCTTGCTTTAGTAGCATTCATAACTTCTAACAGTTTCATGTTAAATTTTCTTAGGGTCTACTGGAACTGCATCTGTTTCAATAACAGTTTTAATAAAACGGAGAGCTTTGCGTTGGTTGTCAAACACAAATTCATCTTGTCCGTCTTCTGTATTAACTACGACAATTACACCGTTTTTGCATTTACGGATTTCAAGTGCTTCTAACATAGAAGGGTCCTTTCATAAGAAGTGATAATCTATTATACTATAATAATAGATTAAAGTCAACTTATTAGATTGTATTTGGACAAATTATTTTAACTGTCTATCAAATTCAACAGGAGCTTTTTTAGTTGTTGCCACGGTACTATTGGATAGTTCAGGGGCTAAGTCGGCAGTGGTCGTGCCAGTTACAGTACTACCCGCTGGTGTTGCTTTAGCAACTTTTAACTCAGGATATAACTTAGTTAGTTTAGTCATCAATGATGATTGACTCTTACCACTAAGAATATGTTCTTTTGCCGAATCGGCAATTTTGGCCGCTAGTTCTGGATCTTCGATGCCTCTACTACTGGCCAAATCAGAACCGTATTTGGCCATTTGTGTGTTCCACTTTTTATTTGGTTTCATGTAACCATCAGCGTCAACAGGCACATCTGGTAACTCAATGGCTTTAGCACGAGTGCCGCCTGCTAATGTAATTTTCATTGCATTACTTTGAGTATCTGTCCAGCTTGGAAATGCCACACTCAATTGGTCCGCTACTGCTTCTATATCTTCTGGACTGCCAATATACAAAAATTTAGTAATAGCAGAATCCATAATAATAATACCATCAAACTCTTTTGCATTTTTATACACATTAAAGGATGCTTTTAACATTTCTGCTTTTAACACGCGGCCATCAATTTGACCACCTTTAACAATTTTACTAGCAATTGATTTTGTATTAACGCCTTCGGGGTAATGCATCTTAAGCAATGCACCTACCGCAGTCTTTAAATTTTCTGGAGTTTCAAAAAACTCTGTCCACCATCCCATTTTGGTTGCAGTAGGATTAAACGGTAATGGATTATTTTTAAATTCGGCCGCTTTCTTTTTACCTACTAGTTCTGCAATTAACGGAAGGAACTCTCGTTCAAATCGTCCAACCAATGCCATAGACCCTGCAGGGCCTAAGCGGCCATTATCGCCAGCTTTGAGTTCTACGTTAGTACCTTTGATGTTTAAGTCGCCAGGTGCGCCTCTGCGTTTAATGTTTGGTGAAATAATATCAAGCATGTATTCGCCTTTACCGACGTCGCCCATTTCTCCAATTTTACCAGAAATCTTGGAGAATAAATCTCCTTTAATTTTGTCAAATACTTTTTTGTATTGTGGGTCAATTAATTCTTCGTACTTGTGAACTGTACGTGGAGTCATTAGCAAATCATCATTTAAAATACCGTCAGTTGATAGTTTTTGTAAAAACGTTTTAACTTCTTCTTCTGGGATTTCATTGTCAGCTAAGGATGACAGAATTGTATTACTAACCAAGTCTTTGTAGTTTTTCAATAACGCAAAATTAGTAACATCTTTTTTAATAGAAAAACGACTAGTGTACTTTAGCACGTCACGAAGATCTGTTTCGTCAGGAATTTTTTGCAATTTTTGATCAATTTGCTGGCGAACTTGATCCGCATCTTCTGGCAATACTATTGCTTTTTTGCCTTCAATTAAATTGATATATTTTCGTAAACTCATAAGGATACCCCGTAATCTAATATTTAGTTAACTTAGGGAGGCATCTTCCATTCCGGCGACACGTAACTTGACAATATTGGTAATTTGCCATTGTTTTGTATCCAACGCTTTGATTACACCTAGATATTTGTTTCTTAACAGGGCAAATTCATTAACAAGTTTACTTAAACTTACCACATCATCGTCCCCGTCAACGTACTTTTCTGCATCCCTAGAACTAAGGGCTCTGTTGTAATGCTCAATGAATCCTTTAAATTTATGACTGCGTAGCTTACGCAAGTCGATGTTTAAATTCTCTAAGATTGCTTCTATATCTTGTAGCTGGTTGAACCTATGTTCAAATATGCCCGGCATATCCCTACTGGCTGACTCGACGTTACCACGAAGCCTAATATCGCTTTTTGATGATGCGATTTCGGTTTCGTAGTATTCGATACAGTTTGGTAGCTGAGATAAATCCTGTGTAACTGAGTTAAACCACGTAGACATTATTCTTCGTCGTCTTCGTAATCAGAGTCAAAGTTGTCACTTTCCAGTAAATCATCGTCTTCTGCGTCGTCATCTGGTTTATTGTAACTGTATATTTCATTGAGTGCTTGGTCCAGACTTGCATCATGCCCAAGCATACCTTCTCCGATTGATTCTATGTCGCAAAATTCTTCTGCTGTCTTAATAAAACTAAGTGCGGCTTCATATGCTTCTTTCTTTTGAATGTATGGTTTCATAGCCAGCCATACGTTAACAAGAAAATCCGGATCTTCATTCATAACTTATTCCTCAATAATTGACTCAGTGTCGGTGGTATTTATACCATGTGGATTCCGCAATGCGAAATCCTTCATAACAATATCTAAACAACTATCATCATTACGTTCCCAGCCCTTGCGGAACTTCTTGATAATTTCGCCATCGATGGTAGTGTAAACCAAACTGTTGCCTTCTTTTTTCAGTCTGCCGTTGCCTTCAAACATATCAGTTAGGCCGCTGTACGGACTCATACCTGTTTCATATGGAATTTTAACTTGTACTGATTCGAATGGTTTAGCATAACGTGTTTTCATAATTTTGCATGATGCACGAATGCCGTTTACTTCTGAAACCTTATTGCCGTCTTCATCTTCTTTGAGTTTCAATTTACGCATCGCTACTACGATTGAACTTGCATAGATAAAGCCTTGTCCGCCACTAATCTTGTCATCTGGATCAAACATGTCTTGGCTTGCGTATGTGTGATTGGTACATACCAATCCAAGATTCAAGCTACCAAACATGTTAACTGTATTGCGAACCAGTGAAGTCAGTGCTTTGGGCTTACGACCCATGTCACCTTTCATGTCACCAGCTTGGAACTGGTTAACGTCTGTTGGTGTTAGCAACATGCCTAGACTGTCTAATACAAACAATACTTTAGGACGATCGTCTTCTGGTAATGTTTTGTATTCTTTTACAAACTCATGAATCATTTTAGCAACGTCATCGATCATGGCCATGTTGAGTTTAAGAAGTTTGCTTTCGTCTGTATCTACTCCCAATGCTTCTAGCCATTTCTCGTCCAGCGCATTTTCTGTATCAATTAATACAACAAAGATTCCTTGCTCCTGTGCATTACGTACAAGATTGCCGGAGCAAATAAAACTCTTGCCGGCGCCACTTTCACCTGCAAACACAGTTACTTTGCCTAGAGGAATACCTCTATCAAATGCTCCGCTGATCAAATAGTTCAACGTATAGTTACCAGTGCTGACCCAATCAGTGGGATCATTAAAGCCTACACTAAGGCCTTCAATACTTTTTGTAAGTGTTTTTCTAAATTTACTTACGTCAAATGGTTTTGTCATTTTGTTCTTCCTTTTGTTCTTCGTGATAAGCCTTGAACATTCTAGTTACTGGCTCCATCTTTTCAGCAAATACATCCGAGTTAATCTGTGATACCTGTTGCATATCCCATTCACTAGGATAATGTCTAAGGCAATGTCGAGCACCGTCTTTAATTGCTTTGGGAATTCGAGGAGTATTAAGAATCTCAATTAAGAATTTCTTAGTCTGTACTACTGCTCGATATCGTTCGTCAGGTAACGTCATATAATACCTATTGTAATTGCAAGGGGTTTCCCCCTTGCAGTATTATTACGCTGATTGCTTGCGATTACGGATCATGCTTAGAAGGTCATCAACACTGGGTTTTTTACCTTCAGTAGCAACAGGTTGTTCCTGTGCCGCTGGTGCAGTTACCGGAGCAGACGCTACAGGAGTCGGTTTAACTACTGGAGTATCTTCATCGATATCGTCGCCTACTGGCACTGCACCAGTGGTGCCGCTACCAGTTGAAAAGCCTGCAGGCTTATAGAACTGACTCCATTTGTTAGGATCATATAATTCACCATCTACGCTGGCTTCAAACATTTCCATAATGGCGTTTAGTTCTTCTGCACTTGGCTTCTTAGGCATAAAGTCGTTTAAGTTAAACAGACCAGATCCGGCTACGGCTCCAAGTTCTGCTTCGTTCAAACTACGTTCTTTACGAGCCCATGAGCTAGTGCTATAATCTGCATATTGCCCTTTAGTTGTTTTAGCAAGTCTAAAGTCTGTACCTTGCATATAATCCGTTGGCAATTCAACCATCTCAGGATCCATCAACGCTGTTTTAATAATGTTGAAGATACTTGAATTGATCGCAAAGCGACGAATTGGATTTTCAGGAATTGTATCTTCCTGTAGTGGGCTAGTTACTACAAAGCCCTGGAACAAGTAACTACGCTTCTTCCAATACTTACGTGCAATTTCTTCCATACGTTTGTCTTTGAACCACGGACGAATAGTTGCATGAACTGGACATGTTTCATTCCACATTTCAACGCAAGGTACTGTTACTGTTACCTTTTTATTTGTTTCTCCACCTTTAATACCGGCGAATTCAATTCTAATCATCTGACGCTCACGCCAAAAGAAAGAATTACTTTCATCACCATCTGGTAAAAAACGAAGTACTGCGGTAGAACCTTCTGGGATATTCCAGAACGGATAAATTGCATTATCCCCGCCGCCGCCTGAGCGACCTTTTGATTTGCTTTCTTCTTGTAGAAGTCTAGCCCTGATGTCTGCCAATGAAGCCATAATTTTTCTCCTTAATATGCCATTGTTTGCCTAGAGAGGCTTACTTTATGTAAGTCTCACAATTATAACTGCTTAGTCTGTCTAAGTCAAGTTATTCTTTAACGTTTGGTTAAAATACTTTCAACTGTAAATGATTTGGAAATCTGTTTTACTAAACTGAAAGCGTCTTCATCCAAACTATAATTCTCTGTCTGCTCTGTATTTACGCTATTAGTCTTCCTAATCAGATTTCTAATTGCGCCATGAAATTGGTTCTTTTGTTCTACATCCAAACGACCATAATGTTCTGCGGCCTTGACCACCGTATCTTTATGTGATTGATCTTCCATATGGTCGCTGACATATTTTGCCAAGTGTTTAATTTTAGCTTCGCTGTCGTTGAATGTTAAGTTCAATGGATTTTCAGGATCATTTTGATCCAAATCTTTTATTGTAAAGTCGGATTGATTATCGACCATATCAACTAAGTTATGTAACGCCTCGGAGCCATGTTCTGTTTGCTCACGTTCTTTGATCATATGATATAGATACGGGGTAGCATTTTCAACTGCCTGATTAATTGTATGTCTGGTAAACTTATCTCTAATAGAAGAAACATCATCGTCTTCGCTTAGTGTAAACATTTCATACTTGATAGATTCAAATTTGTTAGTACGGATAGCACGTAGAATTTCTTCACTGCGTGTGTTTGCCATTTCCACTAAATCGTGTGTATCTTCATTGATAAAGCCTTGGCCGTTTGCGTGTCTTACAAACTTACGCAGACTTGCATACTGCTCGCACAAGCCTAATATTTTTTTACCATTATCATCATAAGGTAGGCCGCCTTCTGCAATATGTTTAGCCATACTGCGAGCGCCAGTTAGCCAACGCATCGGAAATTGGAATCTTTCACCTTGTACATTTTCAATATAAATTGCTCTAATGCTACGGCTTCTTGCACCACGTACTTCTTCGTTAACTGCTTTTGTATGACGTATAATTAATCTTGTGCCGCCACCTACTTTTTGGTAACTGCTTTTTGTGCTTCCGCTCATTGGACTAAAACTTTCTTCTACATTCATAAAAGCAAAATTCTTTGGTTCGAGCTTTTTCCCGAAAGTTTTAGCGTTAAATTTTAACATATAATGTTGTGCTGTTTTTTGTATAGCATTCTTTAAATTTTCTAACTTTTCTGTATCAGCAAGATTACTAGCATTAAATTGAATTTCACTGTTTACATTGTCAATAAAAATCAAAGAGTGTAAATCTTTAACATAAAATCTTGTGGCTGTATTAGGATCTAAGGTTTTTACTGAGTCCGAATCGCCCATAATGAACTTGCGGTTCGTGCCCGTTAATACATCAAATATTCTCTTGCTTACATTAGAAAAGTTAATAGTCATGAAGTTATTTATCTTAAAGTATGCCAATCGGCATGGGCATAATCAAGTCATAATTATGTCCGGATTTGTCGGTTAATGCGTCAAATAAACGCTCATCGTAGTTACTAAGGTACATAACAATACGTAAACTTAGGATTAAACTCATAACCAAGTCGTCGGTTTCCCCCTCTTTGGCTTCAAAACTAACACCTTTTGCAATGAATGTTTTTAATTCCCTAACTAAATTTTTACTTTTTACAACCAGTTTATCGCTTTCTACCCACTGCTTTAGTTTAGCACAGGCCGCAATTTTGTTCTTATTAGTAGTAGTGAATCCTTTGCGTTTGTTTCCGGGCTCACTGATGAATGTGCCAGGTATGTTTTCTTCACCAAATTCACTGATTGACATCAATGCGGCTTCGCCAATGGTATTGTTTTCTACACTCCAGAATATTTCTGCTTTCCTGCTAACTTTTTTAATTTCGTAATCAATGTATCCTAGTATGCCTTGAACTACTTTTAATTGGCCGCGCATATCTGTTTTGTTATGTTGCCATTCTGCCACTTGAATCATGCTGGGTAGTTCTATTACTTGTATGGCCGCATTATCGCCGCCTGTGCCTAAACTAGGATCCCATCCTAAAATGTAACTGCTGTTGGGATCTATATTTTTATAATAACGTACTTGTCCGGCTTTTAGTAACGGATCTTCTCCATGCATAGTATAGAGCTTAAGACTGTTAATTAACGTTTCGTCATATATAACAAATTCACATAAATGCTCTCGACGGAAACGTTCTTCCCCTATCTTAGCACGTTCTTGGTCAGCCCATGTCTGATTACGTTCTGGTTGTTTATCCCATGTAAATTTAATACTAGCGAATCCGTTTACGCCAAGGCCAGTGTCATTGCCGAACTCATCTGTGGTTTTAGTTGCTTGTTTCCAAATCTGTGCAAACTGGTCATTGTCTTGGTTGGGTGTTGATGTAATAATACACTTACCACCAGTTGACAATGTTGGACTCAATGAAGTCCAGAACTCACTGGCGATACGTGGCGGTACAAACGCAAACTCATCCAAGTATACTAGCGTCAATGACATACCACGCCCTGTATTTTCAGTTGTAGTTGCACTAACAATTCGGCTACCATTATCAAATTCTAAACTACCTTTGTTATAACTGGTTGCGCCGGCTCGTAGATAGTCAGGTAAACTTTCATACATAAAACGTATACGTTGCATAATCTCTTGTGCGCCTGTATGCTTATGTGCGGCTACTAAAATAGTACTGTCTGGAACAAACATGGCATACCATAATAAGTAACCACCAGCACACGTTGATTTACCCATTTGTCGTCCAAGCATATTGATACTATAACGATTGTTGTGGTAACAGTTAATTAATTCAATTTGATAGTCAAACAAATCAAACTTTACTTTACCCTTAGTAGGATGTTGTATGTATGAGTGAGTAGTTAAAAAATATACTGGATCAGTTGTACATTTAACTAGTTCCTCAATTTGCTCGTGCGTAAACTGTTCTTGCTTATGCGGTTTTTTAATTAAAACGAATTCTTCTTTTTGTATCATTATACTAGTATTTAACAAATTACATAGATAAGAAAAGGTGCAATTGCACCTTTTCCATGTTTTAACTATATTATTTTAAGCCTGCTAGTTTACGCATATAAGCTAAGTCTTCGTTTGTAGTTTCTTTTTTAGCCTTCTTTTTGCCAAAGAATTTTTCTTGTTTAGCTGACATACCCTTTTTACCGGATTTTTTATCAGCATTGTCGTCTTCACCTGGCTTCTTGTCGGCCCAGTTTGGAATGCCATCGTTATCATCGTCTGGTTTTTTCTTCTTTGCTTCTGCAATTTTTTGTGCCTTGAATTGACTATAACTATCTTTCATTGCCTCGAAGGCCATTGGATTATCTCCTTGGCCAGCCGCTTTACGGTTGCCGTAGTTATCATTACCTTGTCCAGTACCAGCGGCGCTGTGGTCAGTAATATCGCCTTGTGCTTGCGGTGCACCTGACGTACCAGCTGGGGAATTGCCCCACGCTTCTTCTTTAACTTTATCATCTTCGTCTTCTTCGTCATCTTCGTCTTCTTCGGATTCATCATCACCCATGTCGTCGGCATCATGGTCACTTGAACCTCCCATATCGTCGGCGTCTGGTTCCATGTGATCCATTTCGTCATCGCCCATTGCAAATCCGATTTCAACAGCATGTGGTTCGCCTTCCATTCCTGCCGTTCCCAATGCAGGAACGTTTGATAGGCCTAGGCCAGTTAGAGCGCCGCTACCGTATGCAATATCATTTGCTGGTTCAATAGTATGGCCAGTAATTTCCTGTCCACCTAATTTCATCATATGAATGATATCTTCAGGGTTACTAGTGTTTACTGTAACTGTTTTATCTTTTGTTGTGATTGTTAAATTATAACGATCTTCTTGTGCCTGGTCCAATGGAGCTTGCCAATCCATACCACACTCTTTAAGAGCAGACTCGTCGAGTTTAACTCTGGCTAATTTTAAAATGTTGGTAACTTCTTGGCCAACTGTTTTGTTATTTTTTAACATATTATTTTCCTAAGTTCATCGGGTCCGGTAGTTTATTTTTACCGCTAATAGGACTAAATGATTTATCTGCTTTAACAGACTTTGAAGGTTTAACTTCTGATTTTTTAGCAAACTCTTGCTTGCGTTTTTTAGTAGCCAGGTCCTTTAAAAACTCTGCATTAAAATCATCGCCAAAAACTGGCTTTGTTTTTGTTTTTTCTACTTCAGAATATTTGCCATCTGTTAAGCGTGGTAAGTATTCTTCTGGTTTCGTATCTTCTTTTTGATCTAATTCTTCTTCACGTGGCGCATCTGGATTTCTAACTTTTACATCGTTAGCATTGATGCATAATAATTCACAAATTTCTTCATGTACTGAATCATAACTTAACGGTAATCCTGTTACTGCATCTACTAAGTAAATTTCCCAACCTTTATGCTCTGGAAAATCTGTAGGTTGGCTTTGTAACATTAAACGGGCAACATCACTTACTTCTTTAACATCATACTTTTTTAAGTGGCGCTCTAGGGCCGCCATTTGATCCTTACTAGGCTCAAACGCAAATTTGATACGAATTCTGTAATCTTTTTGGTTAGCTTCAATATATTCGAATAGGGTCTTCATTACGTAGTTCTCCGATGTGTTATTTATCTGATTTGATTTTATTTACTATGCCCTGAAGTAGCGCATTTCTATCGGTTACTATATACCCTTCACCTTCAACAATGTTACCCGGGACTTTTCCGCTTTGTAACTTGTCTTTATCTAGTTGTAACTTACTTGCTTTTAGTTGCAATTCAATTCTACGTAATTTAGCATCCAATTTGCTATTCTTAGCAGTTATAGCATTTGACATCATTTTACTTGCAACATCAAATATCATACCAGCATTTCTGTCATCTACATTCATTCCCAAGTCTACTAGCCTGTCATAAGTTTCCATGGCCTTTTTGGCATACTCATCAAAATCAGAATCTGTACTATCTACATCCTTAACTTGCGGTAATGCTTTTTCAATTTTATCAGCTAAATCTAATGTTGTTTTTAGTTCTTGGATTTCGTGTTTTGTTTTCTCTATACTAGTTTCTTCAGTATCGATATCTTGTTTTTGCAAATCCCAATTGGCATCCTGAGTATTCAATATTGGGTCGTGGTGTTCTAATCCAAATAATTCTTCTAGTTTACGTGTCATTTCTTTTTTTGCCCCATTCTATTATATATGTCTTCTTCTGTTACGATTCTAAAATGGGCTCCGTGTTTTTGACACCATGCTTTACATGCGGCCCATTTAGCCATATTTAATACTACAGCCGCTTTTTCTCGCTGACTTTTCGCTTCTTCAAGCCTGGCTTGACTTCTGGGTTTGACTTCAATGACTTCTGTCATCTTTTTGCCAGACTTAGGATCTTGATACATAATCACAAAATCTGGCACATAAAATGTTGGCTTACTTGTAAACGGATTAATATAAGGTATACGCAGACTTTCACTGGCCCAGTTAATAACTCCGGGATGATTGTCACAAAAACGCATAAACGTTAATTCCCAGCCGCTACGATATTTAGGAGTACTATGTCCGATATATTTGTCCGCATTTAAAACTGCGTATCTACCTTGTGTATACGGAGAAGCCATTATACAATTGCGCGGGTAACAAACTTATTCATATTAGCTGTTCCTTCGTATCCAAGTTTGTTTCCGCTAGTACGTAATAAATTTAATTGGTCTATAAGTTCTGCATCTAATGCTAATCCGCCTGCATTTATTTTACTGAGAATTCTATTATATGATTGCTCTGTTATGTTAGCAATTATTAGTACTTCGTAAGCAAGTATACGAGCAATGTTAGCTTGTATTCCTTTACGTTCTAAATTACCTACTACAATATCATAATTGGCAGTATTAATAGCATAATTGATTGCATATTCCCCGGTAATCGTTGATCGTATAATATCAGAAGCCATGTTACTTCCTTAGAAATTGTTGTAGCGAACTCATTTTACTTGTGTCGGCAATTCCACCTACATTGTATCCTTCAGTCGCCATTTTGTCTAATTTGTATTGGTCATATTGACTCGACACTTTATTAATTTTTTCATCATTGGTTTGGCCATTGCCTCCGCCACCAATTGCAGGTAACTGTTTTGCTAATGCATATATGGCGCCGCCTAATGCTATAGGATTACTTGTTAAGCCTTTAAGGCCTTTACGCTTTAATGTTGTACCAATTGCCAATGCGGCACTTATGTTAGTGGGGTTTATTGCTTTTCCTACTGGAATTCCACCAATGCTTAAATCTTTAATGCCGCCGCCCAATTTGCCTGCCACGTTGTCTTTAAGACTTTTTAATTTACCGCCGATTTGTTCTGCTAAGTTGGCGGGTGGCTTAGACGAGTTTCCGTTTGGTGGCCCAGATAAATTACCCCATGGGTCTTGCAGTTCGTCGCCTGCCGCGGCCGTTTGTTCTGTTCCAGGCTCTTGCCAGTCTTTTAAGTCATCTGGCGCAGGGTTCTCATCTGGATTTGAGAAACCCGAAGTATCTCCGTCTGGCGTTATTTCGTCGACGCTAGGATCGCCGCCGTTTTCTGCGGCATCATTACCTGTTCTAGGTGCGGCTTCGAGTTGCCATGGAGCTTTATATGTTTTATGGAAGACCGCGGTTTCATATGACAATGTAACTGTCCATGTTAAGAAACTACCAGTATCAGTGTAATCCATGCCATCGTGTTGTACTGCTGTTATCTTAGGATTGATTATACTAACTGCTGTAATTTGTCCTGCGTATTCTCTTATAATTTCTATGCTAAAAAAGAAATTATCATCGGTATTGTTAACCGCTCTAGCGCCATAGGAACCATTGAATTCTAAACTAAGTTGATCTGGGTCCATGGCCGCGGCTCCCTGACCATTAAAGTTATTAGGGAAATAGTAACTGTTATACATCAACAATAATTCTTGGAAAGCATTGTCTACTGTATCTAAAAATTTAATAGTAACTGGTTGCCATTCTACTTTTGTATGTACTAGTCGTGGTTTGTTATATTGATTAAATGTTTGAGTTGCAACTTGCCAAGTGGGAAGGTCTACACTTTGTGCTCTGTAAGTAAGCTCACTTAGTAAGGCTTCTAATTGATCTTCGGGATAGCCTTTACTAGTAATTAGATCTCTGGCCCCGGGTGTTAGTCTAGGTCGGACAGTCCATAAATGTTTAAATCTAGGAATCCTATTCCAAATTGGTGCAACTGATACATCAGTGCCGCCTATAGGAGTGTCTTTACCTGTGGTATAAAATAATGCAGTTTGATTACTGTTGACTGGATCCATGCCAACACTGTCAGCATAACTAATGCCGGACAAGTGACTAGAATGATTTGCGTGATGTGGATCCGTACCTGATCCGGGTGCCTGCGCTAAACGCGAACGCTGATTAGCGTGGTTCGGATCCGAATTCGAATCCGCCACTCCATAATTGACATACGTAACTGGGTCGCGATTACGTGGCATCGACTACCACCTATTAACCGTTGGTAGCTAGATCGCTGTCGGTACGTAGAGCAGGACCACCGCCTAGTTCGCCTAGCTGACCTGGTAAGTTAGGTATTACAATGTTACCAACGTGATAATCTGCGGCGTCGTATGTAATAGAAATAGTCAATGTCATTGCATCACTAGAACTATAATCTAAGTCACCAGTCTGGTAATCATTAATAAAACAACCATTAATTGACCATGTGTCTATAACACCAGTTTCATCTTGGCTACCGTCTAACGTTTGAATTAGCAAACCGAATTTGTAATTAGAACCAGCCAATGGACCGCTTTGATTTGCATGGTCCATTTGACGACCCATTTGAGCGGCAATTAAACTTGCAATCTCATTATTGATGTCATCACGAACTGTGATACTAATTGGACTCCAGCTGTGCTTTCCTGCAACATAGATCTTACTGTTATAAACATCTAACTCTGTAGTTTGATGTTGTAACTGTGGGCGGCCTACGCTGACAATTTGGCTCGTAAAAGTGTTTACGCCTGGCAACAAACCATTACCAGCACCAATGAATACTACTCGAAATCTATATTTTAATTTAGGCATTAAAATTGGTGAATCGCCACCAGGTACGCCAAATTTTGATAATTGTGCCATGTTATAATAACTCCTTTACGGACATGCAGTTATTTAGCCAAAAGTGATATGAAAAATTAACTACATATAGAAAAAGCCAGGATTTCTCCTGGCTTTTAATGGCATCACTGCCTCCCCATCCCTAGGGTGTTTTTTCTTTTATTGTAATGCACCTGTATTAACAATACGGACTGGGATGTAGATAAATTCAGCGGCCTTAGTTGGCTCAATAGCAATATCAATCCATAGTTCGTTAGCATCAATACGATGAGGTGTATTGTTTGTAGAATCACATACTACTACGAAGTCGTATATACCGCGCTTCTGCATAATATCTTGTAGGAATCCATCAAACAATGTTTTAACGTTGCTACGTGTAGCTTGGTCATTTGGCTCGAAGATAAACGGACGAGCTAATGGATCAAAGCGTTCACGCAAGTAAGCAACTAAACGAGCAACGTTAACTCTATCTAAAGCAGACGATATAGGACTTAAAGTCTTTTGTCCGAATACTACTAGACCTGTACCTGGGAAGTTAACTAACGGATTCATCTTGTTAGCATACAATGTATCACGTTGTCCGTTGTTCAATGCAACAGGCATAAACTCGCCTTCGTTATTAACATAACCAAAGTTAGAACAGTTAGTTACAACACCACGAGTTAAACCAGCTGGTGCGAACCATGGATAACTGATGCTATCGTTATATGCATAGGTACGCAATACTGCGTAACTAGCAGGAGCAACTACGTCATAACCATTTAAGTCTGTGGTCAACACGCTTGGATAGTATACTGCGGCTTCATAGCTCTTAGTAATAATACCATCTTCGCCGTTAGTACCAGCATTAACGCCAGTTACCCAATCAACCCATCCTTGTGCGTCTGGTGCCAGACGTAATGGACTGTCAACAATAACAAACGCTGTTTCTTTACGGTCAACGTTTAGTGTTAGCATTTCATCAATTAACTCTGGATATCCAGGAGCCGCAATTAATGTAAATGCCATTGTTTCTTCGCGAATCTTTTGATTCTCTGTAATTGCTTTTTGCATTGCACGAACAATAACTGCACGTTGAGCTTTGCGGCCCATATATGGAGCACCGGCCAATGGGCCTGCACTAATATTGCCGCTAATTGTATGCCATTGGCCTTCAAGTGCATTGTACTGTTTAACGTTGTATGTAGATACCATGCTATTCCATAATAACATACCATCTGGATGTACTTCAGGATCTGGAGTTTCATCTATATCATATGAAACTGCACTACCACCAGTACCAGTGTTATCTCCTGGACGCGGAGTTAAATCAGCAAAAATAACGCCGTCTGGTGTTGTTTGGTCTGCGCTATTACGCAACTCCCATGCACTACCATCATATACTTTAATCTGAGGATAGTGATCTAAGTCATTTGTATCAATCCAGATATCGTTAGCCGCTGGGCTATCTGGCTCAGCAGTATCAATAGTTACATCTCCTTGAACTGGTTTCCACTCGCCACCTGTTTTAACATACAAGTCAGCCATTAGATCTGTATTGTACCATAATGTACCATCTACAGTAGGACCAACTGGTTCAGTTAATCCAGCTTCGTAAACTAAGGTATCCCATGTTCCATTGGAATATCTGCGTAATTCAAATTCAGCACTAGCAGAAGTAGATTTAGCATATATGCTACCGGAACTTAGTCCTGATCCAAAGCCAGTTTCAGCATCGGTATCGTTTGCATAAACATGTACTGTAATACTTACAAACTGTCCAGTAGTACTAGAGTAGCGTTTAAGGGCCGCAGAAAATCCTCTGTTAGGAGTTGTAGTCTTAAACCATACTGATTTACTATTGGCCGCGCTAGGTACACTATAGTGTGGTGCAACTGTAACTGTGCATGGTGTGCCTTCGCCTGCAGATAAGTCAGTGGTGTTTAACCTAGACCAACCATTTACAGTTTTTTTATAAAACTTATTATTAGTTGCAGTAGTTACTACTGCATAGTCACCAGTTTCGCCGTAACCAACATTGGGCACGTTCATTGGAGTTAAGTTTTCATCTGTATCTAATACATTAACTGTAATTGCATTCCATTTATTATCGATTGCTTCGAAGATTCCCCATACTGAATCAGCGGTATCCAACCAATATGTTCCATTAGATGGTAGGCCCGCAGGTTCAATGTGTGAAGCTTCTAATTGTGCTAGGTTAACATTTGCACGTAGCACATAAGCACGATTAGCAAGTCCCAAATAACTGTAAGTAGTTAATAGGCCATATTCATTTAATTCGTTACCATGTAATGGTGTTCCGTTTAAGCTCTTAAATTCTGGAGTTCCAAATAATTGAGCTAATTCTCTTTGACTTGTTAATAACACAGGCTGTCCAGCCGCTGATGCTAAAGTCTTAGATGCCAGTCCTGTTCCGCCTGGAATTGTTTTGTTTTCTGCTGTTGCCAGGATGATTAATGGCACGGTGCCTTGACCGGCGCTTGCATAAGCACTTTCGTCAATAACACTTACCGCTACGCCTGGGGATACTAATGTTGCCATATTATGGTTTCCTCTATAAGTTCCAAATATTTGGATGTCCAAATATTTATCGTAACCTAAGGGAAAACCGGCTAATTTAGAAGCGTTTATTTAGCAAAAGACATAGAAACTACTATCTCGGTTGCATCAGTTGTTGCACCTGTGAAAATAGTTCATCTAATGTGCCATTATTGTCTAATACTGCATCGAACTTGGTTCCTACCCATGCAGTTTCACTGGCATGAATTTTTAATTTCTCTAAATAAGATCTACTTAGTGCCCATGACATGTTTTTTTGACCTTCATTATAATTAATAGCATCTTGATACCATTCTGGTTCCGGGCCACGGATTACACGTACAACTAGGCCACCAGCATTTCTAATAGATTTAATTTCATTGGGGAATCTACAATCGCTGATAACAATGTGGTCTGTACTGTTGCGTAATTTGTTTTCTAAACTAGCAATCCATATGTCGTCATGGAAACCTTTGCGACATACTTCTGTTCCCCAGTACTGTAGGACCCAACGCGGTGTTAGTGTGGGTGTATCGAGTCGTTCTGCCCACCATGGATCTACTTGCTCACGCCATTCGCGGGCTTGTTTTGTTCGGCCTTCTAACAGTTCTCGATCCCATCCAAATACTTTGCTTACAGCATCTTTTAATGTATTTGCAAAACTTTCACGCCTAAATTCATGACTGTTAACTAGATAGTCTGCAATGGTGTCTTTGCCTGACCCAATAAAACCACAAATTCCGATAATCATAAAAAATGCTCCTGTTACAGAGCATTTTAGCTTATTTGTACAATAAGGTCAACCTTAACAATTCCATTTACGAAGTGCTAGAGCCTTGCGTGTTGGCTCACCATTATCCTTTTTCATTGGACCTTTCATGCCGCCCATTCTAGCACAAAAACTCTTACGGCGTTTAGCGGCTTTGCTACCTTTTTTAAGTTTGCTGGGTTTGGTAGTAACTGCTGTTTGAAGTTTTGAGCCAGGATTCTCTCTACGGTAACTGGCAACACCTTTGGCATTGAGGCCGCCGTTTTTGTTCTTACCTGCTTTACGATGCCATGCCGCTGATTCGTCTAACAATTCATGATCATCTATCAATTCAAAGTCTTCCCATATGACTTCTGGATCAACTCCGTGATGTAGAGCAAATGCTTCTACCATTTCTTCAATACGGTCAAACTGTTCTTCGATACTTTCATTGGGCACACAATTATTAACACGAACTCCGCCTTTAATTTTAGTGCCTTCTTTGTGTTTACCTGTCCAACATTTCGGGTCAAGTCTTTGTTTGACTGCTTTTTTTTCTGTTAAAATTTCTTTTGCTCGCATATATTATCCAATTACAAATGTATATGGAGTACCGCCTTCAATATATTGAACCAATTCGAGTTCGAGTTTTTCAATTTCGGCCTGCGCTTCTTGTTTTAAGGCATCGCCGTTAAGTGTTGTACCGCCGCCCGGGCCTGTTATCTGTGCAAATTTGCTACGTGCTTGTCCTAGAATTAACTTGGCCTGTGCCAGTGAATAGTCTTTAAGCCACGGTGCACCATATGGATCGTCTAATAGATATTCTTCTGGTCTGTGCATATAGACATGTAATATAACACTATCTTCTGCTCTGACGTTTCTATGTAACAATAATTCTCTACGTTGCGGATACCAGTTAAACATCATATGGGCGCCAAACATTTTTCCCACCATTTTTCTGTAATCACTATATAGTTCAAACGTTAATAAGCCGCCTGCTTTTCCACTATTAAGTAAGTAGGTATTTAGGAAACCGGCTTCAAATGGTTCTATGTCTTGCCCTCCTGTGCCTATGCCGCCGGCAACACGACGATATACTACTCGGACTTCTTGAACTTCTGTAGGAAGTATATAATGACTTTCCCCTGGTGTCAGGTCCAAGACAATAAATGATTCTTCTACTGCACGACTACTACGTTGCCTGTATTTGGCAAGTGCTTTGTCTATACATAAATCGTAGTCTTCCCTGTCTAGCTCAACGTCAACCATACTGCCGCCTAGGCGGCGTTCAATTTCACTGATGAGTTTATCTCTTTCGGCCATAATGTATCCTTATCTACACTATTTATGGCTCGTTGAGAGTTATTTGAATGCTTTAAGTATTAGTATATCTTCACCTAAACGGCCGTTAAGTTTAGTGTCGACGCTACGCACACCTTTAAGCCATTTTTTAGCGCCGGCTTTACTCATCCCCATAAATTCTTTAACTTGCTCAGCAGGTTTACGCATTGTTTTTTGAACACTTAGCAACGGATCAAATCCAGTGATACTGGTACCTTTAATTCCCAATGGTCCATGCAAACTATCTGCAACATAAGATCCTAGTTTACGTGTTTTAGTATTGAATACCCAAACTTCGCCTGCCCCGATAATCTGTGTGGGCTGTGCTGAAACTACTTTTAGTTGTTGATCTTCTTTCTTAAATTTTACTTTTGCTGTTATTTTTTCTGCACTCTTTGGTTTAGCAAGCCTAGGCTTACGTGTTACCTTTTTAGTGTTAACATAACTTTCAAGATCTTTAATTATCAGAGTGTATGCTTTGAGCAGGGCTTTTTGTTGAGCTTTAGTAAAATTACTGTAGCCTTCTACTAATTGTGCATCTTTACCAGTTAGCAATTCTTCCATTTCCAAAACCTGCGGTTGGAACATAGCAATCATCTTGCCAGCTTGCACCTGCGGTACATTGTGCTTTTTTAATGTTTGGAATGCTCCAATTTTATCTTCTTTACATCCGCTGAGTACAAAGTCGTCAATGCTACCTTCAATCTCTCCTGCACAATCGTGCATCATTTCTCGAAGTCTATCTTGGATATTAGGCTTCCATACTTCTGCTTCTTTTTTTGTATTCTTTTCTTTTGCTTCTTCGGGCAATGCAGAATCTATAACTTTAATTACACGCTTTAGTTCCGAATACAATGGAGTATATCCCATTAGAACCATACGGCATATCCAACCGTATGTAGTAGGAATGCCAGAAGCATTTTTTAATGCTTCTGCTTGTTTTTTACGTTTAGGATACTTTGCAATAAACTGCACTACAAATTCGTTGCTCTGCTTTGCATCACAATTGTAATTGTACCAATTTAATGCTTGCATCAATTTAATACGGCGATTGGCGGCAGTAATTGTGATATCAGTCCACATTGGCTCGTCGCCCACAAACTTAGAATCGCCGGCTCTGGCGTGTAACTGTTTGGGGAGGCCTGATTTGTCTACCGGTTTTCTAGCCATGTGAATTCTCCATATAAAAGTGTATTATACAATAAATTGATTTACTTGTCAATTATTTTGCCAAAGTAGCCATTAGTAATAACATTTCCAAATTTTGGATCTCTTCATTAATTTTGGCTATTAAGTCTGTATACTTACTCGGAATCGATTGTTTACGTCTGATTTCAATTTCCATGTTAGATGCAACCCTAACCATTTCACCTATGTTATTAAGTAATTTGTTTAATTTTGGGTCACGGTGGGCTTTATTTCCAATAGTTCTCAGTTCGCTACTAACTTCTGCCCAGTCCAAGCTCGTTCTAATTTCCATGTGTTATATTATAGCAGAAAAATATTAAACTGTCAAATCCATAAATACTACTATTAGGATACGTAATGGCACGTTTGTCGCTTTGGAAACCACAAAAAGGTAAGGACTTTTATTTTATAGATGGGCAAGTTAAGGCTCAGTTCGAACACGGCGGTACTGGAGTATATGTACACAAATACTTGGGGCCTGACGTCAGTGACGACAAAATAAAAGACAAGGATTTGCCTGAAATTACAATACAGGATATTGTATTCTTAGAAAATAGAGATCGTAAATATGATCCTGATGTCTACGAATTGCGCGGAGTATATCAAATCAGTGAGTCTGATTTTGATTTGAGCCAGTTTGGTTTGTTCTTGCAAACCGATACTGTTTTTATTAGTTTTCATATTAACGATATGATTACCCGAATGGGCAGAAAGTTAATGGCTGGCGATGTGTTAGAGCTTCCTCATCAATTGGATGACACTGCGTTAGATATGAGCAAGGATCCTGTTAGAAAATTTTATGTAGTACAAGATGCATCTAAAGGACAAGAAGGATATAGTCCCACATGGTATCCGCACATATGGCGTGTAAAATGTGTACCGTTAACAGATAGTCAAGAATTTAAAGGCATACTTGGAGATCCCAATGATCCAACCAGTATTAGCTCACAACAAGGAGCACTATCTACTTTGTTAGATATCACTGACGCAGTTGTTGCAGAAGCAGAAAGTAATAGTCCAACAGTTAGCCCGCTTACACAACATTTGGTTAACTATGCAGAAGAAGGGCATTCGTGGAATCCAGGAGACCCAGTACCAATTGGAGAGAGTTTCCCTCTTGAGCCTAATCAAGGTGACATGTACATTAGAAATGACTTCAAACCTAATCGTTTATTTCAATACAGAGGTAAACGTTGGCATCGACTATTAGATAATACCGATACCAGCACATGGACTAGTAGAACAATTAATGCTGGTGGATTCATTAATAATGAAAATCTTACTGCTATCGGTAAGAGAGAATTCGATGAGAAACAAGCACTTAGTAAAATTGTTGTTAATAGAAAAAAACCCAAGGCAGATAATTAATGAATCAATTCTTTTATGACCAACAGATAAAAAGATACTTGGAACAATTTATAAGATTGTTTGCAGGCCTAAGCGTTAGGATGGGCGTCGATAAAGACGGCACTGAAATCTTTCAACGTGTTCCAGTTCGATACGGAGATGTTAGTCGAATGGTCGCTCATATTATGTCTAACAATAGTGAGAACACATTAAACACGCTACCAATAATGAGTGTACATATTAACTCTTTTAACATGAGTGCAGGCCGACGAAACAATCCAACGTTTCAAGACAAGGTTCAAGTATTTGAAAAGAAGTATAATCAAAATACAGGACAATATGACAACGAATCGGGTGACACTTATACTATTGAAAGATACATGCCTGTTCCCTATGATATAGAAGTTGCAGTTGATATTGCTACTTCCAATACTGATCAAAAAATGCAAATATTAGAACAACTTGCAGTAATGTTTAATCCCAGCGTTAATATTAGAAGCAGTGGAAATGTATTCGACTGGAGTGCATTAACCTATGTTGAAATGACTTCAATATCATGGAGTAACCGAAGTTTGCCTGTTGGCAATGATGAGCAAATTGACTTTGCTACTGCAACGTTTACAATGCCAATTTGGATTAATCCGCCAGCTAAGGTTAAACGTCAAGTGTTAATTTATAATGTTATTGGTAGTATTAGTACTGCTAGTACAGAGTTTAATTTAGATAACTTTAAAGAAACATTTTCAACAGACGAAGCAAAACAATACATTGTATTAACATTCGAAAACAGAAGAATCGAAGTTGATGGTGATAAAGTATATTTGTTGTTAAACGGAGAAACTGAACACAATCCATCTACTGCATTGGATTGGTTAAATGAGTTAAAACCTTATGGCGAGTTAAGGCCCGGAGTTAGTCAGTTAAGATTAAGGCCACCTGATGTGCCAAGTCCAGGGTGGAAAGATGACGACATCATTGGTACTATTGTATATGACGAAAATGATACTACGCGATTACATTTTAGTATTGATCAAACTACATTACCTGCTAATACTATATCAATGGTGAATGGCATTATTGATCCTGCTAAAAATGCGCCGGGAGCCGGTAATCTGCCTCATGCCGCAATACATCAACGATATTTACTAGTTGCATCATTGCCGCTGGTTCCTGAATGGACGAATCTACAAGCAGATGAAAATGATATAATAGAATTTGATGGTAATCAATGGAATGTAGTATTTGATGCGTCAGCTGTTACTGCACTAAATATTGTCACAAATGCAAACACTATGTTAAAATACAAATGGGTCGATAATCAATGGATTGATGTATATCAAGGAATATACCGAGAAGGCTATTGGAGATTATATTTGTGAAGGTGATAAATGCTACTGGTGCTATATTTTATAGCATAGAAACAAATAGAATATTAATGCAGTTACGTAGCATTGACTGTAGCTTTCCGCTAACATGGAGTTTATGGGGTGGTAAAAAAGAAAATAACGAACGTCCAAGTCAAACATTAATGCGTGAGATACAAGAAGAAATAGGATTTGTTCCTGATCTTTTAAAAGTATATCCATTGCACCAGTATCGTAGCAAAGACAATGGATTCATATATGACAGTTTTTGTTGTGTTGTACAAGAAGAATTTATCCCTACTATTAATCATGAGAGTGCAGGTTACTGCTGGGTTAATTTAGGCTTTTGGCCTAAGCCATTACATCAAGGTGCTAGGTCACTTTTATTAAGTAAGAGTTTCCGAAATAAACTTGATGCAATGATTACACATATAAGAACAAACGAAAATGACAGCCGAAGTAATACCCTTTCCTTTCATCAAACTACCAGAACCTCAGTATAAGTTTGTTGAACTCAAAAGCATAGAACTTGTTCACTGCTGGAACAAACGTTTTTTCAATCCCTACCTTAATCGACTATACCAAGACAATATTAGTTACGTTCAACGCTGGTACTTTGAAGTGGCACATTGTTTTACTACTGAGTCTTATAATGCAGTTAGCCGTCAATTAATTTATGATGACGCCTTTCGAGAAGATTTAATGGAAGCCTGCGACAACGATTTTGCTCGTTGTCAACACCTTTCTCAGTATAGTGAATACGAAGGCGCGGCATTGTATTGGATGCCTAAGGTAAGACGATGGAAAGGCAAGTTTTTAGCTTGCCGTTCACTTGCCGCGTAATTCTGCTAATTCAGCTTTTACTGCGTCTAATTCAGATTTAAGTTCTTTAATACTTTCAACTAACAGACCAACCATACTTCCATAGTTAACTGTTAAAATGTCACCTTCTGGTGCTTCTTTAACTGCTTGTGGTAATACTTTTTGTACTTCTTGTGCTATCAATCCTGTAGCATGTATTCCAGAATCAATACGTGTAAATGTTACTCCACGTAACTGTAATACTTTGCCCAGTGCGTCAGGAATTAATTCGATATTTGTTTTTAATCTGATATCAGAATACGCAGTAATCTCACCAGTACTGGTAACATCACCACGTGCATCTAATGCGCCATGGCGCATATTAGTATAGCCGGAACCTGCGCTCCATCCGAATGTGCTAAACCAATTATCAGTGTCTAAACCAAAGTGGGCGCCGTATACTCCTTCCCTATGGAAAGTAATATTACATGCTCCACTGCCTGCGTTGTTAATTTCAAGCTGACCACTATTACCAGTACCCAGACTTACACCAGTCATACGTGGTGTAATTTTAGCGGTTGATCCCAGTCCAGCAAAGTAGCTATATGCCTGAGCTCCTACTCCTCCTGCTAAAACTAATGCACCTGTTGATGTACTAGATGCCGCAGTTGCATTGGTAATGCTAATTGCCGAGCCAGTACTATTGCCGCGGCCTGTTACGCTACTTAATGTATCTGATTCAGTTGCACTTATTGTTACTGTTTTGGTGCCAGAATTAAAACTAACACCGGCAATACCAGATGCCGCAAAACGTAACGAATCACTGTTAGACCCTGCGCTAAACTGTGTAGTACCACCACTATCTGCAATGTTCTTAAAGATACTTTGTGATGATCCTTTATCTGTATTCGTTACACGTAGTGCTACGTTAGCAGTATCAACGTCAACATCTATCCCTGAACCACTAATCATACGTAAGTTAGTGCCAGCCGCACTTGTTCCAGTTGCGCTCCAAGAATATCCAGAATCACTGTCTACTGCTTGTACTGTGGTTAATGCTGTCACTGCGGTTGTACTTAAACCAGTGATGTGGCCTGATGCGTTGACTGCAATTACTGGAATAGCGGTGCCTGATCCATATGTTCCGGCGCTTGCGCCGCTGTTAGCATGTGTCAATGTTATGGCGCCGCTGGCCGCAGATGCTACGATTGGAGTTGTTGCAGTAATACTAGTAACACCTGAGTTAGTAATAGTAACTGCACCCGTTGCACCACTTACTGTGATACCTGTGCCTGCAACGTTACTTGTTACACCTGTATTATTAATTGTAACAGTTGCTCCGTTTGATCCACTACCTGTCACAGATATTGCTGTTCCTGCGGTTATGCCGGCTACATAATTACCTGTTGTTTCAGTGGCAATATTAATTAATGCTGAGCCAAATCTAATATCCGAATATGTAGTTCCGTCATTGGTTAGTTGCCATTTGCCGCTAGACCCTTGTTCTAACCAACGCAATGCAGTTGTTGCCTGCGCTCCGCGGCGAACTTCAATGCCTGCATTTTCTGAAGGTACACCACTGGTATAATCACTGTTTAATGTAACAATATTATCTGCTACACTTAATGTTGCTGTGTTTAAGGTAGTAGTAGTTCCATTAACTGTTAAGTTACCTGTTATAACTGTATTGCCGCCAACATATAAATTCTTGGCAACACCTACACCTCCTGTGACTTTTAATGCTCCAGTGGTGGTACTAGACGACTCAGTGGCATCTGTAAATGATGAAGGAACAATACTAGTAACAGCACTACCTGTCACTGTTAATGAGTTAACCAATGATAATGATCCCGCATTTGAATTAAACGATATGCTGGTTGCAACTCCTAACGTTTTTGTGCCAGCGCCTTCTGCTGTTGCCCACACTGGATACAATGCTGTATTAGTAGAATAGTCAGATGCAGTTATTGTAGATGCATTAACACTGGTCAATCCAGATCCGCTACCGTTTACTGTTCCGCCTACCCATAAATTACCGCCAATGCCAACGCCGCCGCTTACTTTTAATGCACCTGTTATAGTACTAGTAGAGGCTGTGCCATTGGTTATTGATATTGCATACGTAGATGTTGCGCCGCGGCTTACTACGTTTTCTAATGTACTAGTTTCTGTTACAGAAACTATGCTACCACTTATAACTCGTCCTTTAGTATCAACGGTTACACTATTGTATGTTCCCGCACTAACACCAGTGGCTGATAAAGTGGATGTTATGCTTGTACTACCGCTACCAGTTACATCTCCGCTAAGAGTAACAGTTTGGTTACCTGTTAAGTATGATGTATTTGATCCAGCTGTTACCCTGCCTTTGGTATCTACAGTTACAGTATTATATGTTCCGGAACTAACTCCAGAAGCCGCAAGAGTAGCCGATGTGCCGCCAGCACTAATTGTAATGTCCCCGGTAATGGCGGGTTGAATCACTTGCCATGTTGAACCAGTATCTCTATATAATGTGTTAACAGTAGTATCAATAAATATTCGTCCAAGAGTACCAGCCGCTGGGCGATTAACTGTAGTGTCTACTGCTACACTAACTGCATTTCCTGCATTAATAACCTGCAGGCTGTTTGCTACATTGCCTAGGCCAACATCTGCTTTAGCTAATGTAACTGCACCTGTTCGGCCAGCTACACTTGATACCGGATATGCTATTGATAAATTTCCAACTTGTGTTACTAAACCTTTACTGTTAACTGTTAATTGTGGAACAGATGTAGTAGTACCAAATTGGCCAATGGTAGTGTTTACATCTGCTAGTACTAAACTAATACCTGTTGAGCCGCTACCAGTGGCATCACCTGTTACTGTAATTAATTGGTTACCTGTAATGTATGCTGTATTACTTGCTCCTGTTACCAGTCCTTTGGCGTTGACTGTTACTGTATTAAACGATCCAATATTGGAATTAACTGTAGCCAGTACTGCTGACGTTCCGCCTGCGGCAACCGCGATATCTCCTGTGATTGCTGGCTGTATTAAATCCCAGCCTGTTCCATTATCTCTATACAACGATTTAATATCAGTGCTATACCATAGTCGGCCAGCTGATCCAAACAATGGACGAGTACTCGCCGCGCCTTGTGCAATGCTTGGCGTATTTCCTGCGTTGATAACTTGTAAACTGTTTACTACATTGCCTAAGCTAACGTCACTGCTTGTTAACACTACTGCACCAGATTTGCCTGCCACTGTAGTAACAGGGTAAGTTATATTTGTATTAGTTACTGCTGTAATTCTACCTTGTGGAGATACCGTAAATCTTGGGACGCTGGTTGCATCTCCGTATGTGCCAGCGGTAACACCGGTTATACCTAATACAGTAGCAATACTAGTAGAACCCGAGCCGCTAATGTCACCAGTAAGTGTTATTGTTTGATTTCCTAATAGGTATGCGGCGTTTGATGCTGTGTTAACTCTACCGTATGCGTCAACGGTTACTGTGTTATATGTTCCTGCACTAACTCCTGTAGTTGCTAAATCAATATTATCCGCATTTACTACAATTCTACTCGAACTTGCTGTTCCGACATTTATTTCACTATAATTTTTAGTAAGGCCTGCGCCGGCTGATACAGTAGGAGCACTTAGGAATATACCAAATGAAAGGTTTGTTGTTCCTAGTATAATTGGAGCCGGCGTTGTTAGCACAAAACTATAAGCACTATAGATACTTCCGTATAGTACTGGCATGTATACACCTGTTACCATTTCAGCACTGGAATCTAAATCAGTAGATCGAGTCCATGTACTGGCAGATGCAACATATACACCGTTGTCGTATGCATTTGTTTGGTCTTTAACCAGTACCCTGTCTCCTGCTTGTGTAGTATATCCGTCTATTGTTTGTAACCCTGACAACGTAATATTTGATCCAGTAGTAGTACACGATGCTGGAGTTTTGGCAGTAATATTCGATAAGCCATATAATGCAGTATCTACGTATTCTTTGGTTGCGGCATGATTGGATTCGGATGGTGCTAATACTACTAGTGCGCCCGCCATTGTATCACCGGCTCTATTAAGAGGAGTGTATCCTAATGCTGTAGTTATATGTCCGCTGGTTAATGCTATATCACTGGCACTAGTGATTCTTCCTTTTGAGTCAACTACCAATTGACTAAATGTTGAGCCGCCGCCATATGTACCGGCAGTCACTGACGTGTTTGCTAATGTAAGTGCGGCACTTACATTTGATGACCCATTAAATGATACTTGCCAACTTGCGTCGCCTGTGGCCGCAATAAGTCTAGAAGAAATTAAATTACCTGCTGTACTGGCATTTCCTGATAATGAAGCTGTAATAATGCCAGCACTAAAGTTTCCACTGACATCTCTATAAACTATTGTACTTCCTGCGTTAGCATTTGTAGCATTAGAAGAAATAATACCGGTAGTTGAATCGTACGATAACCCATTACCTTGTGCTGATAATGTTGCTCTTGCTCTTGCTGTAGTAAAATATAAATTATTAGATCCTTCTGCAATACCATTGGTATTAGGTGTAGAGTAACTCATAACTCCTGTTGTAGAATTATAAGATAAGTTACCACCTGCACTTATTGATGTTCTTGCCCTGACTGTGGTAAAATATAAATTGTTATAGCCTTCTACAATTTCATCAGTATTATCTTTTGCGGCAACTTGGTCGTCGACATATTTCTTTGTGGCCACTTGTTGGTCCATATATGGTGTACCGACCACACTAATAGAACCGTTAACTTGAAGTAAATCTACGCCGTTATCTGTGGCATTTATTAAAACTTTACCAAAACTATTAACTTTAAGTCTATCATTGTTAGCCGTTACAATGCTAATTTCGTCAACGTTGCCACTGAATAAACCAGATGCAGTTGATGATCCAAAATATATACTAGGTGCAGTTGTACTTCCAACTGTTACTCCGAACGTGCCGGTAATTGTATCTCCTGCTTTATTCAAAGGTGTATAACCTAAATATGTTTTTACATCAGATGATGTTATATTAGATCCTAAAAATGCTCGGCCTTTACTATCAACACTTAATTTTGTATATGTGCCAGCAGTAATACCAGTAGTACTTAATGTAGAATTTCCTGTATTTGCTGGAATAACAACATCGCCTGCCACTGCTGGTCGTAAAATTTCCCAAGATCCACCATTATCTCTAGCTATGGATAATGTGTCTGTTGATACATATAATCTACCTACCAGTGCCGCGCCAGGCCTACTAGCAGTTGTTCCTGCACTAATACTAGGAACTCCGGAAGTGTTGATTACCTGTGGTGAATTTAATACATTACTTAATCCAACATCTGAACTTGTAAGTTCGACGTCACCATATTTTCCTGCCACGCTGTCAACCGGAAACGCTATTGATTGATCTGTTGCAGTTGTTATTCTTCCTTTAGAGTCAACAACAAAAGACGCTACAGTTGTAGCATTACCATATAGATTAGCAATTACCCCTGTATCTTCTAATGTAGCTATTATACTTGTTTGCCCAGTGCCAGTGATGTCACCACTGATAGTAATTGTTTGATTGTCTGTTAAAAATACATCACTAGTTAATGCTGTGATTCTTCCTTTAGAGTCCACTGAAATACCGTTCCAGTTTCCAGACTCAACACCAGTATCTATTAGAGTTAAATCAATCGCAGTATTACCGGATCCAGTGGCGTCGCCCGTTACTGTTATTGTTTGATTTGATTGTAGATAATTTTGCTCGGTTGCAGTAACTACTCGTCCATAATCATCAACTAAAAATCCGTTATAAGAACCTGGGGTCACGCCAGTGATTGCTAGGTCTAGGCCATCGGTATCAGCAGTAATTCTGTCAGGATGGCCTGTCCTTACGGCAATTTGATTGCCAGTAAATACCAATCCTGTGCCTGCTGATAAACTACCTGCACCAGTAAATTGTACAAATGTCAACGAAGTTACATCAACTGTAATCGGATTATCTGTTACTAATATCCAACCTGTTCTTGCGTATATATCACCTTCTGTTACTAACGCATACATGCCGTTATTGATAGAAGTCGCCGAGTTCGCATCTGATGCTCTTACCAGCGGTGCACCTGCAGAAGAGAATATATAGATACCATTTTGCGGGGCAAAAATTTGTCCTACTACAAATATTCTATCTTTATTCTTAAGAGTATATCCGTCTATTTCGGCAGGGGCGAGGGCAATATTAATATTGTCGGCTGATAATACTTGGCAGTTTTCTTTAACACTCAAACCTACAGCAACGCTATCGACGTAGGATTTTGTTACAGCATGTGAACCCAGTGTTGGATTTTGTGCCAATATTAAATTGCCATGTAGGACTTGTAAATCACCGACATCATTTACTAGGATCTGATCCTGATTATCGGTGTTTAGGATGTATTGACTTTGAGCTCTTGTTTTTAACATTTGAATTCCAAACGGTTATGTATTTTAATATTTATTCAAAAAAATAGCGGCACTGGCCGCTATTATTGAAATGTCCACAGGTTATTCTAAATTAGCTTCAACCATACTAACTGTGTAAGCAAAACTTCCTATATGTCCTAGTTTTTTGCTTATCTCATGGTCAACATATACAGTATACCCTTGAGTTTTTAATGCTCTGCAATGATACATGTCTTCGCCCATATGATCGTTACTTTTTGCTTGATATTCTAATGAAAACCACGGTTTAGGAAGCAATTTATAAACATCTGTACGCTCTAGCATCATTCCCATACCTATGCCTTCTACTTCTGTTAAACCCTTGTCGTCTTTATTATGTACCAAATAACTGCGCCAATCTAAAATCTTCTTGAATGCTACAGTTTTATACGGGCTACGTCTTGTTGCGTAATTGCCTGCTACAACTGGTTTATTGTGTGACAACAATTTTTCTATTACATCTTTTGGAAACTTCATGTCAGAGTCTATCCACATAATATGCGTGGCTCCGACTTCCAGTGCTTGTTGAACCAACGTTTCTCTTTGATTCACTACTAGTGTACCCATATTAAAATGTACACTTGTGTTAATACCTTTTTGTGTATTATACGCCATAAGTTCTGCTAGACCAAAAGCAAACACTGTATGCACCATATCACGCGAAGGTACGCAGATAGCTACCCTTACGTCAGAAACGTTTTCTTCAATTGCTTGCTGATGTTGTTTCTGATGTAATGCTTGTTTAAGTAAACTCATCCTTCGACGCTACCGCTACCTAGGCCTTCAGCGGTGTCACCGAACGCTTCTTGTTCGATTCGTGCTGTGGTACTGCGGATGTATTCCATAATTCTATTGGTAATGATTACACTATTTTTAAAATCTTCAATGGGTAACAATGCAAGTTTATCCAGTGTAGCAGTCGACGCTCTACCCTGTGTTAGAGTTTCGATAGCCGCTACTTTGCCCAGGTGGGCCGCCCAATATTGGCCTTCTTCTGCTTCAAAATTGGTTAATGTTTGTACCAATTGTTCTTCGTTAAAATTGGATAAGATAGTATCAATTTGAGCTAATTCTTTTTGACACTTGTCGTTGTGACGGAAATCTTCTCTTGTTGCTACAATTTCTTTTTCTAGTTGTTCTTTTTCTAACAACAAGTCTCGCAGATAACGAGCTTCAGAATTTGCTGAGCCAGTTACAAAATTATCAAATTCGTACTGACTTCTACCAATTGGCACATTTGCCAATAATTGTTTAACGTCCATGTTTCTCTCCTTAGGTGTGTGTGAAATTAATATGTGCCAGGATATGGTTGGCCACCCATTTGGCTACTGAACAGCCATGGTGCTGACGTTGTGTTTGCCCCAGGGTACTGCTTCTGTGCTCCTAGACCTGCACGTAACGTAATCGTACCCGAAAGATTATACGCATTTCGGGTACGTCCCATGGTAATCGTTGTTCCTGATGCTGGTAAATTTCCTGCCATAATTTAAATTCTCGTGTTATTTAGTACTTAGCAATTGGTGGACCAGAGCTTTTAGTTCTGCAATTTCATTTGCCTGTGATTCAATTTTAGTGTTTAATTCTTTAGTAGCTTCAATTAATGGTGCTACTAACGCTCCGTAGTTTACACTTAATAGTTGAGTTTCATTTGCTTCTACGGAAATTACTTCAGGGAATACTGTTTGTACTTCTTGAGCAATAACACCAATTCGATGTGCATCATCTTTATCGTATTCGACACCACGCATTTGCAATATCTTAGACAAACTTCCTTCTAATGTTTTGATATTAGATTTTAAACGAACGTCTGAGTATGCTGTTATTTCGCCTGCCGCAGTAATACTACCGCCTGAAATAAAGTTTGCGCTATTATATGTTCTAACGTTGCTGGCTTCAGTTGCATAGATACCTACTGCATAAGTTCCATTGTACCAACCTGTGCTTCCACTGGAACGGAACCAGTCACTGGCTTGGAATGAAGTAGCTGTGACATAGTCTGTATACGGATTAAGAGTAACGCCTGCTGTTCCATAAACACTATTACCAGATCCCCATAGCATTTGATAACTTGCGTTAGAATCATTGTTGTAGTTAATCGTAACCGTTGCTGAATTACCTGAACATGCTGAAGAAGTTCCTCCATTGGCTGGGGCTGAGCCTGCTGTGGCCGCATAGGCAACACTCAATGAGGAAGTTCGATATGTACGCATATAATCGTCACTACCATTGGTACCCCAAACTCGGTCAGCGTTGGCAACGTTATTCTCATTTCCGTTTGACGAGTTAATATATCCACATTGAATATAACCACTGCCATCAGTACGAACAATTTGATTGGCGGAATTGTTGCGACCTGTCGCCACTGCTAAACCACCAGCAGTGGTTGCATTACTAGCAGATGCTACACTACCTGCAGAAGTTACATAACCAGCACCGTTAGTCAATTGGTTATTGTTGGTAACGTTGGTAGCGGATGCGGCAATACCATCCAACTTAGCGGCGTATGTGCTGGTCATATAACCATTGACTGTGGACGTTGCCGCGGCCATACTGATTGCAGGAGCTGTGCCGCCACTTGATACCACAGGAGCAGTTCCTGTGACACCAGTAACTGTACCAACATTGGTTGTATAACCACTTGGGTTAGTACTGTTGTAAGGTGTAAAACCTAAACCAGTTGTAATTTGTCCACTTGTTAAAGTGTTGCCAGAGATACTTGTTACAGTGCCAGCTGTTGTAGCCGATGTTGCCGATGTTGCTGTAGCGGCATTGCCTGTACATGATCCAGAACTACCAGTTACGTTACCAGTTACGTTACCAGTTACGTTACCTACCAATGTGGCATTTAATGTCTTGTTAAAATTCCAACGATCGTCTGCACTTGTGTATGTTAATGTTGCAGGAGTCGCAGGACCAGCTACTGTTAAACCAGCACCGTTGGCGGCGGCCGCTGTGGCCGCACCGTTAGCTACAGTAATGTTCAAGTCAGCTACATTTAATGTAGTCGAGTTAATAGTAGAAGTTGTGCCACTAACTGTTAAGTTACCAGCAACTGTTAAATCATTGAATGTAACGTTACTCGATGTACCAACCGCTTGTCCAATACTAACTGCTGTACCAGAAACAGTAACACCTGTACCAGCTGTAACAACTGTAATGGCCGCACTACCATCAAAGTTTACACCTTGAATTGCACGAGGTGTTGCCAATGTAGTTGCTGTACTTGCATTACCTACTACCGCACCAGTATGTGTACCAGTAGTGTTAGCAGTGATCATAGCGGCTGTAAAGCCACCACTAGCATTACGAGAAACTAAAGTAGAAGTTACGTTTTCACTTGTTGCATTACTTGTAATTGTTACTGCACCGACACTAGTGTCAATACTTAAACCAGTACCGCTTACTGCAAGAGTTCTAACACCAGCGTTAGTTAAAGTAATTGTGCCACCTAGTGACACAGAACCGCCGCCAGACATACCTAAACCAGCTGTAACTGACACTGCGCTGTAGAATAAATTAGCGTTAGTAATACTAGCATTACCGCTTAGGTTAGTATTTGTTAATCCGCTGATAGTGTTACTACCTGCGGCAATGGTTTTATTTGTTAATGTGTCAGTAGTTGCACGGCCAACCAATGTATCAGTTGCGGCTGGCAATGTTA
>Ga0208974_1000047_pt1 | contig 54204 bp, 88 predicted proteins | sample GreLakmeER15MSRF_FD_187699 | JGI IMG/M metagenome (GOLD analysis project Ga0208974, IMG submission 187699) | Freshwater lentic microbial communities from great Laurentian Lakes, MI, USA - Great Lakes metaG ER15MSRF (SPAdes) | ecosystem: Environmental > Aquatic > Freshwater > Lake | place: Great... | reverse complement strand
TCAAAAAAGTGTTGATGGGGTAATAGAAAAATTGGCATTGATAACCGATGGAATTCAAACATTATTCCCAAATGGAAAATCGTTTATTGTTTTTGAATTAAATTATGAAGATTTTAAAAAAGTACAGTCTAATTTTAGACATATAGATAGTGGATTTAATCAGTTTAAAATTGATTTATCGGGAATTGAAGTTGTTTTTATTTTAGAAAATACATTTAAAATAGAAGAACCTGTAAAAATTAGTATTTTTGGTAAATTAAAATCTTTTATAAGTGGTAAACTTACGGTAAAGAATTGATTTATCATAACCATTCTTATTTAAAAGATCATACATGTACTTTTTTTGTTCTTTTGACCCATCTTTAATTAATATACAATCAATCCTTTGTTGGTTAATCATGTATTCTGATAGAGTGTCTATTAGTCTATTTGAATCCTCTTCAGTCTTTAATGAAAACAAATGTATTTTTTCGTTATTTTGAATAATAATTTTATTATTCAGTTTAGAAATCATTTTTATTCCTACTTTTGGAAGATATTCTTTTATCATTGTTAAAACTGTAATTCTTTTAGATTTTGTTATATCAAATAATAATTCTTCTTTTTTATAGTCATTAAGTATTTTTAAATTAAAATCAGGATCCTCAAGGTCAACCCTTATTTGTCTTCCGTATTTATCTCGAACAAAATAAGGTCTGTGAGCAACACCTCTTTCTAAAAACCCAAGTTCATATTCACAATACTTACCATTTTCTGTCTCCATATTAAAAATAACTGTATTACTTTCACTTAAAATTTTATCATAAAATTTTTTTGCGTTATTATAAGTTTTAAATTTCTTTATTATTTTCTTTTTTATCTTATTTTTAAATAAAACAATTATAAAGTTACTCATTTGGTTATGATATATTTGTTAAGTATAATTATAAATTAGTAAAAATAAATATGGAAGATTATTATAATGTGTTAGGAGTTACAGAAAGTGCAACTCAAGACGAAATTAAAAAAGCTTATAGGAATTTAGTTAAAGAAAATCACCCCGATAAAGGTGGGGATGAGGAAAAGTTTAAAAAAATCTCAACTGCATATGATACTATTGGAGACGAAAATAAAAGATCACAATACAACAACCAACGAAATAACCCATTTTCTAACATGAACGGTTTTGGAGGTCAATCAATGAATGACATTATGAATAATATGTTTGGTGGTCGTAATTCACAAAATAGAGTTCACGACACCATAATTGATATAAATATTGGTGTATTGGAATCATACTTAGCGGGTAAAAAAAGTATAACATATAACAGAAAAGATAAATGTCCTCCATGTAATGGAAATGGGGGAGAGAAAAAACCATGTAATGTTTGTAATGGAAAAGGATTTGTTGTAAAACAAATGGGTTCAGGAATGTTTATACAGATAGTCCAAGTAGCGTGTAATACTTGTAATGGTGTTGGTAAAATAACAACAGCAGCTTGCTATGCTTGTGGGGGACAAGGAACAAAAAATGAGATTAAAACAATCGAGATCCAACTACCACATGGAATTGATGATGGTCAGTTTTTAAGATTACAAGGACTTGGTGATTATAGAAACGGGGGATATGGTAATTTGGTTATTAGAGTTAAAACAACTAATGAGGGTAACTTTGAAAAATTAGGAACAAATCTTATATATAGTGCTTTTTTAAATCTTGATGATTTAAAAAGAGGATCATTTGATGTTCCACATCCAGATGGAAAAATAAATGTTAAATTCCCAAATAATGTTGATACATCAACACCATTAAGAGTTAAAGGAAAAGGGTATAAAAACCAACATAATGGTGATTTATTAATAAATCAATATATTAAATACAATAGAAGTTAAAATAGTGATTTAATATCATATATTAAAGAAACTAAACCATATATTGTCAATAAAAACATTATTGCTCCAGTAATAAAAACAAATTTTTGTGTTTTACTTGGCGATTGTCCACATTTTTTACATCCGGTTACTTGTGTTGCTTCAGTTTTCATACTTTCTTTTTTAATAAATATAGTGTTACATATTTGACAAATAAATATAAAATTATTATTTTTATATAAAACATATATATATGATATCTTACATCGGAGGAAAAGCTCGAATTGGTAAATGGATTGTACCATTTATTCCAAAAAACATTGAAACTTATGTTGAACCATTTGGTGGTATGTATTGGGTTTTTTTTAAAACAAAGTTAAATGAGTACCCAAACCTTAAAACTGTTGTTTATAATGATTTTAATGGATTAAATGCCAATTTATTTAGATGTTCTAAAGATTATGACAGACTTTGGGATGAACTAAATAAATACCCTTGTCAACAGGTAGGGGTTGAAAATACACCTCCAGAATACGAAGAAATGTTTAATCAGTTCCAACAAGAAGTTTTTCATAGTGGAATTGATATAACTGAAAATAATAGATTTGAGGTTGCAGCAAAATATGTGTATGTATTAACTCAGGTATTTTCTGGATCTAAACCTGAAACATCAAAATATACCGATTATAAAGGTAAATACAGATGTAAAATTTTAATATTTATGGATAAATTAAAAAATAAAGAATTTAGAGATCATTTTGATAAGATAACATTTGTTGAAAATTTAGATTTTCAAATATTAATTGAAATGTATGATTCACCAAATACATATTTTTATGTTGACCCACCCTATTGGAAAACAGAGAACTATTATTCAAACCATGATTTTGATAGAAATGACCATGAAAGATTGGCAAATTCTTTAAAACAAATTAAAGGAAAATTTTCACTTAGTTATTATGATTTTCCAATTTTAAGAAAATGGTTTCCAGTAGATGAATACTCGTGGGAGATGAAAGAATTTGCTAAAGCCGCATCAGCTAAAAGTGGGGTGAAACAAAATATGGGGGAAGAATTGTTAATTATGAATTACGGTGAAAATAAAGTTAAAAAAATAAAAGTTGGAGAACAATTGGATATGTTTAAGCATATTTATGTATAATTTGTTTTTTTTTTATTTAAATGATATTTATAGTAAAAAAATATTATGGAATTAGTAAAAATTTTGTCAAAGATAATTAATGAAAATCTAAATATACAAAAAATATTATTAGAATATCCTGAATCAACAATTAAACGATTAGTTGATAAATTTTCATTAGAAACAGACGATAGTGAGGATGATATAAAAAAAGTTATTTCTGACTTTGAAAGATTTAAAAGTGGTTTTGCTAACGAAGATAAGGATATTTTTAGACACACTTATATTAAGTTAAAACAGTTAATTAAGGATAAATCCACAAAACAACAAACTAAAAAAGATCTTGATAGTTTTGCTCAAGAATTTGTTACAAAATACGAAGGAACGGATTTACTACTAACAAAACAAAATATTAAAAAATATTTTGAGTTGAAAACATTGTTTCCTGAAGATAAAGCGTTTAAAAATCCGGTTACAGATTTAAACCCATCACAACTTGATAGTCTTGTTAGAAAATATTTTGATAGATTTAATGAGAACGGAGAAAATGCATTAACAAAAAGAATGACTGAGAAATTCGCAAAAGAAATTCCTGATGAGGATCCACTTACAGTTATACTACCAAGAGTTAAAAGATTTGTCACTAATTTTTTATTAATACCATTAAACACAAAATTAAGTTCATTTATGTCTTTTGATGAATTTGAACACATTGTTGATGGTTATACTCCGGCTGGAGAAGATGAATATAGTATGCCTGAAATTGATGTGAGTGACGTGGACATTGCATATGAAGATGATAACATATTAATTTTTGCTCCTGATCAAAAACATAAGTGTATTAATATTAGAAAAAAATATGCTCCAGATAGAAGATGGTGTACATCATGGGAAGGATCAAGTAATTATTATTACAATTATAGATTAAATCAAAACTTAACATTGTATTATGTTATTAGTAAAAACCTTGAAGAATCTGATTTAAATTATGCGGTTGTTATACTTGTTGATAAGTACGGAAGAATGAAATTAGCGGATAGATCAAATTCCGGTCGATTTGCGGGAGGAGAAGAAATATCTTGGAGAGAAATAACTCAAAAAGTTCCTAGTCTTGAAGGTAAGGAAGATTATCTTGTACCAAAACCATTTACTGATGAAGACACAAAAAAACTAACCAAATATAAAAGTCTTAATCTTACAACCTCTGATCCTGTTAAAGAATTAGGATCAGTAGATGAGGTTGAATTATGGATGGAATTAAGAGGTCCTGATTTTAAACATATTACTAATGGTGATGAAATATTTGGTAATTTACCTGAAGAATTACAAAAAAAATATATTGGTCTTGGAAATGAATTAGATGGTAACATGGTTAAGAGGTTAGCCCCTGCAGCAATGACATATTATGTTTCTAAGAAAAAAGAAAAAATACTAACAAAAACTTTAAAAGAAGTAACAGAAAACGATATTGCAGTAATATTATCTCAAGAAATGAGACCATATTTTAGAGATTTAAAACGAAAATATAAAAATGAACTAAACACAATTTTTGCGGATAACAAAGTAATATTACAGTACCCTAAAGATGACCCATCTAAATTTATTGTGATGTTTGGATTTGAAGAATTTTTTGAATCCCTATCAGAAAATATTGAATTCATTAATATTGAAAATAAAGGATCATCCCCAATACTGTTAGATTTACCAGAATCAATTGGTAAATTTAAAAATTTAGATACTTTGGTTCTTGATAATATGATCAAAAGTATACCTGAAAGTATTGGTGAATGTAAAAATTTAACATTTTTAAATTTAACTAATAACATTGAGTTAGAAAGGTTACCCAAATCAATGGTAAATTTAACCTGTTTAGAATTTGTTTCAATTGAGGGATCTAATCCAGATATTATAATTCCGGAAGTTTTACGAAAATATATGACAATAGATGAAGATTTTTTCTTAGTAGAATTCCCCGATAATATGAAACAACATTGCAAAGGAATCACATCAATTTAACTTATAGTTTATGAAAAATATAGATGTTGAAATTTACATTAGTCAAATGATAACTTTTTTTGAAAAAAACCCAAAAGATTTTATAGACTTAGTTGGTAACATACAAAAAGAAATTTTTTACAATAAAATGAAGGAGAGATCTTTAAAAAACGTAAAAGAAGAAAAAGATTTGATATTAACTAAAGAACAAATGATTGATATTGTTATTGAACTTCAACACCCCAATTTAAATGAAAAAAAAGACGATATTAAAAATATTGAAAATATTATATTAAAAACAAAATTTGGTAATATATTTTTAAATTAAAATTTTTTTAAAAAAAGTATTGTTGATTAAAAAAAAAAGACTATCTTTGTTGTATAATTAAAATTTAAAAATATGAACTATACAACAGAATTAATTCAAACAATGGCACCGTCTATTTTTGCAACATCCCCATCGTCAAAAATGACAAACAAGTACCAATTTGTTCCTACCGACAAAATTATGGAATATTTTGAAAGAGAAGGGTGGGAAATTTCATCAGTTAACCAAAATGGTAAGGATATACACTCAGTACATGAAGTAAAGTTTCGTAATCAACAACTTCCATCGGTTGGAGACACTTTAGTTGAGGCGATTATTAGAAACTCTCACAATGGTATGTGTTCATTCTCAATGAGTTCTGGACTTCACAGATTAGTATGTAGTAATGGATTAACAGTTCCAACATCAGTAGCTGACCAATTTAAACTTAGACACAAAAATTTTGAACTTGACGATGTTAAAAGTTTAACTGAAAGTTTTGCAAAAAAATTACCAATAATTCAACAGTCTGTTGGAAGAATGATGGAACGTCAACTTACTATGTCCGAAAAAATAGATTTTGTTCAAAAAGCATCTAAACTTAGGTGGACAGCAGGATCAGTACCCTCAACACTTGATTTAGTTGACTTGTTAACACCTAATCGTAATGAAGATGAAGGAGATGACCTATGGAGAGTATTTAATGTAGTACAAGAGAAATTTGTCCGTGGTGGAATTGAATATAAATCACAATCCGGACGTAAAACAGGATTGAGAGGATTAAAAAATATTATTACTTTAAATACATTAAACACAAAACTTTGGGAGACAGCCGAATTAATGTTATAATTTATAATGGAAGAACAATATTTTACAAAAGAAAAAAATTTTTTAGATATTCTAAAAGAAAGACATCAAAAATTATATGCAATAATTAACGTTAACAGTGTTTTATCAATAGAACCTGAACTCTTAATAAAAAAAAACTTTGAAGTTGAATATCTTAATAGTTTTGAATATAATGGAGAAATTAAACACTCCGATGGGATATTTAAAAATAGATCAGGATTCTATTTATATTTATCAAAGATTACATTATCTGAGATAAATTTTAAAATAAAAGTTTATTACGACGTAAGTCAATTAGAAGAAGTTAAGTTTTTTATAAAAAATTTATCAAAACTAAAAGAAACTGATTAATAATAAATATTAAAATAATAAAACAAATGGAAATTACAAGTGTAGAATTACAAGAAAAAATCAATAAAGGTGAAAAATTAATTATTGAATTTTGGGCGGAATGGTGTGGACCTTGTCGAATGATGAAACCTATTTTTGAAATGATATCAAAAGAAAATACTTCCGATGTTCAAATGTTTACAATGAACGTAGATTTAAATCGTGAGGTTGGAGCATCATTAGGTATTAGAAGTATTCCTACTATTAAAGTAATAAATGGGGGGAATGTTATTGAAACAAAAGTGGGAATGTTGAATGAAAAAGATCTAAAAGGTATGTTAACAGAATTAATCAATGGATAAAGTTGTAGTATTATTTACGATGAAACAATGTCCGTTTTGTCATATGTTAAAAGAAATGTTGGATAAAGAAAATGTTGAGTATGTTGATCGTGATATACATGAATATGAGGAGGAATATAATTTATTTGTTGAGGTAACTAACAATGAGTATGTTCCATCATTTATGTTAATAGAGTCACCCGATGATGATCCAATTACTGGATTATTTGCTCCTGATAGAGATTTTGAAGATATTAATGAAGGAGTAAAAATTATTAAAGAATTTATTAATGGGTAATTAGAAGATAATAACATCTTCCAATCTATCTTGAATTAAATAAGGTTTTTCTCCCGTAGGATCTAATATGTCCTGAATAAGGTCATAACCCTCCACTTTAGTTTTAAAGTCTTTTAAATCAAAGTCAAATAAGTCTAATATTAAAGATTTGATAATGGTTTTATCTAAACCTGATTTAGGTAAAATTTTAATGTTAAAATCTTCATCGTCATTTAATTCTTTTGTGAAAAAGAAATGTACCTCATCAGTCATAATTGTACTGTAAACTTGGTTAAACATATAATGAGTATAATAAACCATTAATCTACCACAATTTAAACTATGACCATATGGAAACTCAGAATTAATTGAAATTTCACTTAAAGGTTCATATTCCTGTGTAAATGGAATTTTATTAACTTTAACCCAACCTGTTTCAATGTTACTTATTTTTTGGTTATAGTTTATAACGTCAACAACATTAAGTAATTTAATATTTAACTCAATTAATATTTCTTTAAATTTTTCTGTAAATTCATCTCTTATTAAATTTATATCTAAAAAAATTTCACTTGTGGTTATACCGTTTACAACATAAAAAGATCCCACATCAGAAACTTGTATTATTGAATCTTTATTTTTATCAATTTTAGATAAAATAAATTCGGCAAATAAATTAACAATGCCTCTTTTTGAATTTTTATTAATTAATCTCATATCTTTTTTTTACAATTGATATGGATTATAAATGAATAAATAAATAGTTTATTTAAATATAAAGTTTATTTAAATATAATGACCAAAGTTTTCGTTTATCTCTTTTTGAATATCAGACCAATCTGGATAATCAGGAGTTCTAAAATCTATACATTCAAAATCACCATCGTAGATTAGTTGTTTCATCAAAGTCGTATAACTACCAAAATAATCTAAATATGAATCTGAATATGATTGGCCTCTATTGTTTTCTAAAAATAAAGTAATGTCACCAACAAAATTTCTAATTTTAATATAATTTACATATATGGAGTGTTTTTTACCATCTGACATGGTATATTCTTTTGGGAATTCATCAACTTTACCTTCAAAGTATTCATCTAAACCATTATATACTAATTCATATATTTCATTTTGATAAGCAGAATTATATGCGTTCCAATAAACACTTTGTAATTCTTGACCTAACTCACTCAAATCATTTTTACATAGTTCATTTATTGCCTCGGAATCTTTAATTAATTCATTTAAGTCTTCAGGTCCAATTTTAAAATAACCTTCAGTTCCCTGATCTTCTGATAAGATTTCAAAAAAATCAGAATCATAATCTTCTAAAGATAATTCAACATTACCAATTTCTTTAAAAATAACATCTTTTAAATGGGCGGTATTTTTTTCGTCTAAATCGTCAATAACTTCAGATGGTTTTGTGTCAACATCAAAATACCAATCGTCACTTAAACCATCTCCGTCAAATATTTGTTTTGCAACATCTTCAGGAGAAATGTCACGACGGGAGGAACCACAGAAAAAAGAAGCCAACTCATCTCTATCCTTACCTAAATATAAATAGAACCCATCAGGTCTAATTTCAACATCAGTTAAAAGGTTGCTTGTAATATACTTAATAGTATTATCGTAGTTATGTTCTAAACCATGTAGTAAATAATTGTTTATAAACGATTCAGGAACAGAATCATATTCTAAATTAGATATTATATCACTTTCAACCAAATAATCAAACACTTCATTACTAAAATCATCAGAAGGAATATTATTTATATCTATTTTATTTAATAAATTTTTTCCTTTTATAAATCTAAAAAAAGTTAAAATTCTTCCATTAAAAATAGAAGATATTTTATCCCAATTACCATCATTAAATTCTTCTATAATATTGTTTACCGTCATATTTTTTTTAATAAATATAAAAAAAGTGAGAAAACTAATTTCCCACTCAAGTAAATATTATAAACGACTATTATTTATTTTTATAATATTTCTCAACAATTTTTTTAACAGATTCCTGAACCGTAACATTTTGTGTTTGTGGTTGAGGTTGAACTGGTGTTTGTGGCTGAGGAGCCGCTTCAGACTGATTTTTTTTACATCCGCATCCCATAATAATTTAATTTTATATAGTTTATTTATATATAAATATTATAATATTATTAAATTTGTAAATAATATAATATTTATTATTGAATGAAAAAAATTATAAAAATTACAGAAAACAAATTAATAAATTTAATAAAAAATATTATTGTTGAAGAATCTGAAAATGATTACTTTGAAATTACCCCGGAACAATATCATAAATTGTTGGTATCTGTTAATTTTAATGCAAAAGTTATTTCAAGATTACCAATGTTTAAAGGTAAAAAAATAAGAGTTAATGGTAATTTGAAATTAAATGGTTTAAGACAAATTACTAGTTTAGGTGATTTAACGGTAAGTGGACAATTAGATATTCCTTATACCGGAATAAAAAACTTAGACGGGGTAAAATTTGAAAAACTTGGTGCGTATCATATGACACCATATGCTGATGAAATTGAGAAAAAAAGATTAAAACAAGAAAGGGAAGACGCTAATGAAAGAAGAATAAATGACGAATGGAATATAAAAAATACAGATGAAATAAGTGAGATGGCAAACGCAGTTTTTGACTATATGGTTCAACAAAATGATATTGGATATTTAGATGGACGAGAACGTGAAGAATTAGAAGATTTAGAAATACAAATGGTGGAACTTGAAGAAAAAATTGATAATGAGGAAGATGATGAAATTTTAGATGATTTATATACTGAAAGAGATGAGTTAGAAGAAAATATTGACGCCTTAAAGGAAAAAGATAATGATCAATATGGTTTAGTTCCCGAAGATCGGCATTCTCACTATAAAATGACAGTATTTAAATCAATTCATGGTGATACAAATGGAAATACTTATGCTGTTGGTACTGAAGGTGAGGTGGATGACTCCATTGAAGAATATTATGAAGATATGGTAAATGATTTAAATAATTTTGATAAAAGCACACTAAGTAATCACATTGATGGTGAAGATGTGTATGAGTATTTTGAAGATTCGATTCGTGACGATATTTATGAAAATTATGAAGATTATGATATTTCTAAAGAAACTAGTAAAGAACAAGATCAAGAAATAATAAACCTTAAAAATGAAAAAAAATCTCTTGAGATAGAAAATTATTTAATTTCAAATGGGGCTAGATCTCCTCTTATTGAAGAAGGAATAGAAAGTATGAAATACTTTAAATTCAAAGATTATATGAACAATTTATTAGTTGTTGAATGGTCTGACGATAAATGGCAAATTTACCAAAACAATAAAAAGGTTGAGTCAGTAACTTATGAAGATGAAGATGAAGATGGAGAACATGAATCGGATAATGAATCAAGGATTGAAGAAATTGAGAATAGGGCGGAAGAAATAGATTCTGAAATTGAAGAAATTGAAGAGAATCCTGATGGAGATTTAAGTGATGATGATATTGAACGAGTTATGGAAGAAAAAAGAGATGAGATAGAGTCTGACCCGATATCTTGGTTGGATGATTATGGTATGAACTATGATAATTTTGTTAATACAAGAAGTTTACTACGTGACTTAATTGATGAATCTGACTATAGCGTAATAAGTCATTATGATGGGGATTACCAAGAAGTTAATATAAATTCAAATACCTATATTGTATTTAGAACTGACTAATACCTTTACAGAATGAAATAATATTATTATCTTTATGTGTAATGGAAAAAAAGAAAAAAATAGAATTTTTAATGAACACTGAATGGATGTTTGAAAAACCCATTGATCAAGAACACAAAGAGTATAAATTATTATCTTACTTTCAAAAAATGGGGGAAAAATTAGATAATATGGAACTCTATCCTGGATTCATTGAGTTGTCATTACACGTGGCAAATCTTCAAAATTTAATCAGAGATAAAAAAATAATGTATACTAATAAAAAATTTACAACAATAGATGATGAATTATTAGTAAAAGATTTAAAAATAAAAGACATCCCAATATTAAACAATGAGGAAAAAGAAGAATTTAACAAAATATTAACATATAGTGCTCCAAGAATGTTAGAATATTTTAACATTGCTAAATCTGTTTGGGAAATAGTGTTTGATAGTGTAATTTTAAGAATAAAAAAAAACAAAAATGAGGTTTTACAAAAAAAAGGATATTTTTATTATTTAGACTCAAAAGATAATTTGTTTTATGTTTGGGAATTTAATGTTAAACAAGTAAATAAAAAATCACCTGAAAGTAAAACATTAGTAAATTTAATTTATTCTGAAAAAAAAAATAATTTGACAATTACAAAAATTATAAATACATTTAGTCAATGGAATCAAGATAATATATCAAAATTACCTTTGTATGAAATGTTATGTGAAGCGAATTTCCCAATAAATGAAACGCTTCTTCCATTGTTTAAAAGAAAATTGATTACCTACATTAATCAAACTCAAATGATTGAAAATTATAAAAAAAACAAAGAAGAATTAAATTTTTAAAATTGTATATGAAAGTTAAATTAGAATATGTGTGGTTAGATGGATATAAACCAGAACCAAATCTTAGAAGTAAGGTAAAAATAGTTGACTATCAATCTATTAAGGAAGCGTTTCTTGATGGAAATTTCCCAATTTGGAACTTTGATGGGTCTTCAACATTACAGGCTGAAACAGGAAGTTCAGATTGTATTTTAAAACCTGTTAGACATTATTTTAAAGATATGGAATCAACCGTATATGTCTTATGTGAGGTATTAAATTCTGATGGGTCACCACACGAGTCAAATAAAAGATCAAGTATTGGTGAAGGTTTTGAAGATCTTTGGTTTGGTTTTGAACAAGAATACTTTATATACGACAAAAAAAACAAATGCGTTTTAGGTCATGATCAAAACAACTTGGAACCACAAGGTAAATATTATTGTGGAGTTGGTCAATATGTTGTTGGAAGAGATTTTGTTGATAAACATTTAAATATGTGTTTAAATTATGGAATTGATATTACAGGAGTTAATGCTGAGGTTGCGTTAGGACAATGGGAATACCAAGTATTATCTAAAGAAAAATTAAAAAGTGGAGATGATCTTTGGATGACAAGATATTTTCTTTTTAAAACCTCAGAGAAATATTCATACCACATTGATTTACACCCAAAACCAATTACACATGGTAAATGGAATGGGTCTGGTCTTCATACAAATTTTTCAACAGATATTATGAGAAATGATGGAAATAAAGAATATTTTATGTCATTGTTTAACGCATTTGAATCAAGACATCGTCAACACATTAAATCTTACGGTTCAAACAATAATTTAAGACTTACTGGTGAATACGAAACACAATCAATAGATAAGTTTAGTTGGGGTGTCTCTGATAGAGGAGCATCAATTAGAGTTCCAAAAGAAACCGCAGAGGAATGGAAAGGATATCTTGAAGACAGAAGACCAGGATCAAACGCAGACCCATATAAAATTATTTTTGAGATTGTTAAATCACTCCACGAAACAAAACAAATATACGATATAAAAACCATGATGACTAAAAATATTGACACAAATAATCTTAGTGGTAAATATGGTACAATTTCTAATGATGAATTATTAAACGAATATAAAGAAGAATAATGGATAAAGAATGTGTATGTGGTGGAACCGGACTTTGTCAGTGTCCACCGATAAAAATAGAACAAGTAAATCATCCTCAACATTATGGGGGAAAAAATAATGAATACGAAGCAATAAAAGTTATTGATGCTTGGGATTTGGGGTTTAGTTTAGGAAATGCAATAAAATATATTAGCCGTGCAGGAAAAAAAAGAAAAGATACAGAACTTGAAGACCTCAGAAAAGCCCTATGGTACATCCAACACCACATTGAAAACATCGAAAAATAAAACAGGATTTAGTAAAGAAATTTCAGTTTTAGACGCAATCACAACACCAAGTGAATTACTACGGGAAACTTTCATAAATTTTATGTGGGGGTTTTTAGGTAATTCTATTGTTGTGTTTGTTGCAAAAGAATTGGACTTTTTAGTTTTAATAAATTATGTTCTGTATTACGTTTTAATTTCGTATATTGTCAACAGAAAAAAATATGACACAATTTTAGGTAAGTTTATAGTTCTTCCTGGTTCAGCCGCTGCGGGAGCATTTGCAGGATATAAATTAGCACAAATAATTACAGAAATAGTTTAATAAAAATTTGACAATAAAAAAAATTATAGTTAGGTTTATTAAAATTGTTTAATTAATTAAAAAAAAAGTATGAAGAATTTAGAAGACATTACTGGTAAAATTATTAATGGTAGTTGTATTGATGTAATGAAAACATTTCCTGAAGGTTGTGTGGATTTAATTGTAACATCCCCACCCTATGGTGTTGGAATCGATTATGATGTACATGACGATGATGTTGCGTTTGAGGAGTATATTGAGTTCGCCAAAGATTGGTTAACAGAGGCTTACAAAGTTTTAAAGGATGACGGTCGAATTGCCTTGAACATTCCTTATGAGATCAATAGACAAACTAAGGGAGGTAGAATTTTATTTCTTTCAGAAATGTGGCAAATTATGAAAGAAATTGGTTATGGTTTCTTTGGTGTTGTGGATCTTGAAGAAGACTCTCCACATAGAAGTAAAACAACCGCTTGGGGTTCTTGGATGAGTCCTTCTAGCCCATACATTTATAACCCAAAAGAGTGTGTAATTTTAGCGTATAAAAAACAACACATTAAAAAAGTAAAAGGTCAACCTGAATGGACAGGTGTTCCAACTGATGTTGAACAAGAAGACGGGACCACCAAAAAGAAAACTGTTTATGAAGAAAATGATAAGAAAGAGTTCATGGAACTTGTTTTTGGTCAGTGGAATTATTTTGCAGATACTAAGTCAATGACTAAGGCAACATTCTCAATGGACATCCCAACAAAGGCAATTAAAATTTTATCGTATAAGAATGATATTGTTTTAGATCCATTTGCTGGTAGCGGAACTAGTTTGGTTGCTGCTGAAATATTGGGAAGACGTTGGGTTGGAATTGAGTTATCTCCAAATTACACAAAAATTGCGAAAGATAGAGTTGAACCTTTTAGAATTCAAAAATCACTCTTTAATCAAAATTGAATCACCCTCGGTGATATCGTATTTAATACAGTCACCACCATTGATCTCTAAGATCATATCACCAACACCATCATATCGGGGACATTTCGAATCGTCTTGTTCCCGACAAGGTGGACAATCCGAGTAAATTTTTATTATTGATTCATCTGATATAAAAATAATATCTAAAGAAGTAGTACAATCCTTCATCCAAAATGAATGAGTACCTTCATTCATTACAAATAACATACCGTTAAATTCGTCATCAAATTTTTTACCTTTCATTCCATCTTGAATGTCTTTATCGGTAATTGCAGATTTGACATTAAAAAGATTATTGTTTATTATTACTTCCATATATATATAAATATGTAAGGTATGAAAAAAAACAAAAGATTTTCTGGAATATTAGTTAAATGTAATGACAAGGTATTGTTGTGTAAAAGAAGTAGTGACAACACAATGCCAAATCAATGGTCAATCCCTGGTGGGGGAATAGAAGATGGTGAAACACCTGAAGAGGCTGCTCGTAGGGAATTTTTTGAGGAAACAAATATTAAAATCAACGATAAATTAAATTTGGTTGGGTTTGTTGATAGATTTAACAAAGACGGTACCTACCTAAAAGGTTTTATGTATGTCTATGGTCTTGAGGTTGAAGATAAGATATATCCAGATCTAGATAACGCAAAAGATGGTGGGGAACATAGTGAGTGTGGATATTATAGTATTGATGAATTACCAATTACAAATAAAACAGATGAATTTTATAAAATAATTGTTAAAAATTTACAATAAAGTTAACTTTTAATAAATTATAGTATATTTATATCGTACAAATAACAACCAAAATCCTCTTTCTTAGTTATTTAATGGTTAATCAAAAAGATAATCCCATAACTTTTTTAAAAAAATTATGGGATTTTTTATTTTTTGTTTGGCAGTTTAAAAAAAAGTATTACCTTTGTTCTGTAATTAAAAATTAAAAAATATATTATGAAAAAATTTGAAGATTTAGAGTTTGAAAAAATTGAAGATTCTCCGTACCAAATTGGGGTGAAATGTAAAATGGTGTTTGAAAATGGATACGGAGTATCTGTTGTATGTCATACACATTCATATGGCGGTAAAACTGGTTTGTTTGAGATTGCAGTTCTTGGTAAGGATGGTGACTTAACTTATGATACGCCTATAACAAATGATGTTATTGGTTACTTGAGTCGAGAAGAGGTTACTGGCATTATGGAACAAGTACAATCTTTATAATAAATTTATTAATATTAGTTATTTTAATTCAAACGTCTAAAATTTAAAAAATGGGAACTTACATTCACACATTTAAAAAAAAATTCAACAAAAAAGTTATTCTTGATGGACAAGAAGTTATTGTTGGACAGGCAACATTTTTATGTCGACAAGATTGGTTGGGTAATTACTCACCATCTGAGCATAGAGAAATGACAAGAGCATATGCTTTACCTAAACATGATCAACCTGATTACATTATTTTTGAGGATGAATCAGTATATAAAAATAATAAAAAAGGAGTTTGGTCGGACGGAAGTGGTTTTTGGGGTGGTATTGACCATAAAAATGATTTTGTTGGTACACTAAAAAAAGTTGGTAAAAAATTTGTTATTATAAAATAATGTATTATCTTTATAAAAAATTATAGATTATGTTAAAACAAACAATTACGGGATACACACTAAAAGTTATTAATGAAAGTATGGGTGTGTTAATTGATGAGACATTTATGGATCAGATTCAATATAAAATATTTTTAAAAATGATTCATGGGTCAATTGAATTGGGAAATAATTTGAGTTTTTACAATGGAGACGCATTCTTAGTACATATACCAAATAAAATTTTAATTAATTCAGTAATTATTAGTAATGTGGAAGATATTTCTATAAGTGATCAAGTTAAAAGTAAAATTGAATCATTAGTAACAAAATAAGATATGAAAAAAATAATTTTTTTAACATTAGTATTAGTTGGGTTATTATCTTGTGAGAAACAAGTTATTGAACCTGGTGAATATCAACCATATGTAACCCCAAATCCAACAACACAAGATAGTACATACTCTTTGGTTGGACAAACTTGGGTTATTAAACAATATAGAATTGGTGAGATGGGTTTACCAATGGATATGATGCCGGTTGATACAATTAAATTTATTACAAAAAATAAATACACATATAACTCAATGAGTCCCCAAAATTATGGTTTTTATTCTGTGGGTACTGTTTATTCCTTAACATTGAATTATACAATATTTGGTTACTTAACTGGTAATGTGAATAAAGTTAATTTAGAAATGGGAGTTATAATTGGGGGTAAGTTTACGGATATTTCAATAGGTGTGGTTAATCCCCCAAACTACTACCTTTGGATGGAAAAAATATAAACATGGGAACAAATTATTATAGATCTCCAACTTTAAATGAATTGGAGACAAGGAAAAATCGTCTTATGTCTAGAATTAGACAAATGGAATTAAATGTGGAATCAGTTAATAACAATTTTAGAATAGATGGTACTGATCAATTTCAAAATTTGTCACCTTGGGATGAGTTTACTGATAATGTAAAAGTTCATTTGGGTAAACGTAGTATGGGGTGGAAGTTTCTTTGGAATTTCAATGAAGATAAGTTCTTTAAAGATAAAGAATCATTACTTGAATTTATTAAATCAGGTCGTATCTTAGATGAATATGGGGATGAATTGAGCCAGGATGAATTTATTGAAATGTCTTTTTCGTGGGGACAGGAAGATGGTTTTGATTCGGAATCATATTATTTGGAATATCCTGAAAGTAGAAATTCTTGGAGTAAACCTGAACGTTATGTAGATGGGTTAAGAATATCTGATTCAATAGACTTTTGTTAATTTTCCTTGTTTAGTAAAACAAGTTGGTGGAGTCGGACAATTCGTTGTCGACCTTTAAAGGGGAAGATTAGTCTTCCCTTTTTTTGTTTAAATTAATTAGGTATTGTTTTACTTTTGCCTTTGCTTTAAATAAATTAGTTTTTGATGTGCTTTCACTAATCCCTAATTCTTCGGCAATTTCTTGATGTTTCATATTTTCAAAAAAGAACATCTCAAATACTTTTTTTTGTGAAGGATATAAAGTTTCAACGGCATCTTTAATCTCTTTTGATGAATATAAACTTTCTTCTGGGGTGTCGTCAATTACTTCTAAATTTGCTCGTTCAAAGTCAATGGGGTTTTTGTATGGACTTCTTTTTTCTTTTTTCCATTCATCAATTACTGTATTTGTGATTACACGTTTTACCCAAGCCTCAATAGGTCCTGACTCATTGTACATACTAATTTTTTGATATACTTTAATGAACCCTAATTGACAAAAATCATTTGCTTTTTCTTCATCTCCATTTGCATATTTCAAACAAACTTGTCGATACATTTTTGGGTATAAAGATTTATATAGTGAATTAAAATCAACTACCTCATTTAATAATGTTGAATATTGAGATTCAGTTAAAATAATTTTCATACCAATAAATAGTTGTTTATTTAAAAAAAAATAACTATCTTTGTTTTATGGAAACTCCATGCAAAGAATGTCCGCACTTTATTAAGAATCGTCATAATGATATGATTGTTGAATTTGGTCGTAGGACTGGTAAGAAACATAATTGTCATATGACCGAAGGGGTTAAAGATTTGTGGAATGTTAAAAATATAAAATTAGAATGTTATGGATCAAAGAGAAATGATTTACGGAGTGTGTGATAAAACAGGGAAATGTGATTCCTACTTTGGATTCTTCAAAAATGAAAAAGATGCGGAACACGAAGTTGGGGTCCAAGCTAATAGACTCAAGGAAGACTTGGGTATGATGGATATTGACATTCAAACAGACCGAGCATTATTTAATGGAAAATTGGTGGTAGTAATTCATAGATACGTGTTAAGATAAAACAATAGAAAATAAAAAGTGACTCACATTAACTTGACAATTTTATTTTTTTTTATTATTTTTTTAAAAAAATAAAAAATATGCAAACATTAACATTTAACACAACAAAAAAAGAAGTAATTTTGATTAATTCACAAGGAGATATAATTTACTTCCAACACAACGTCCCAACAGTAAAAGTAATGGACCAACATTATGAAGTTTATGTTGAAGATTTTGATGGTAAAAAAATTCCAGTATTTAGAGCTCCAATTGCTAATACAAATATGATCATTGAAAAATAATAGGGTATGGATGAGAATCAAGAACGCATAAAAAAAATGTATTTGAGAATAAACAGTGAACCAAATGATCATGAGATGTCACCACCCCCACCTAAAGATCGTGAAATGTTACTACCTCCACCAAAAAAAGGTAAAACTAAAACTTTTACTCTTGATGAAGATCAAGTTAAAAAGTTGGAGGAATGGCAGAGTCACATAAAGGCAATATATGGGAGTTATGGAAACTACGAATACAGATTCTCAAGTGATGGTATTGGAAAAATTGTCACAGTATTTAGTGAGTTGGCTGACATAGAATTAGATTTGACAGATGTTGATAGTTGGTAAACTGACAAAATGTCAGTATTTTATGAATGGAATGTTTTTTGTAAAAAATAGTACGACTTTAAAGTCATAATAAATAAAAATAAAAATAAAAATTAAAAATGGGAAAAATTATTGGAATTGATTTAGGAACAACAAATTCGTGTGTTGCCGTTATGGAAGGAAACGAACCTGTAGTTATAACAAATAGTGAAGGTAAACGAACAACACCATCCGTCATTGGATTTATTACAGATGGTGAAAGAAAAATTGGAGATCCGGCTAAACGACAAGCTGTAACCAATCCGGATAAAACTATTAGTTCAATTAAACGTTTTATGGGGACAAGTTTTGATGAATCTAAAAAAGAGATTAAAAAAGTACCGTATAAGATTGTTAAAGGTGATGGAGGATCTCCAAGAGTTGAAATAGATAAACGACAATATTCACCACAAGAAATATCGGCAATGGTACTTCAAAAGATGAAACAAACTGCTGAGGATTATTTGGGTGAAACGGTAACTCAGGCGGTTATTACCGTACCGGCATATTTTAACGATGCTCAACGACAAGCAACTAAAGAGGCAGGTGAAATTGCGGGTTTAGAAGTAAAACGTATTATTAACGAACCTACCGCGGCGGCATTAGCTTATGGTTTAGATAAAATGTCTAAAGATATGGTAGTTGTGGTTTTTGACTGTGGTGGTGGTACTCACGATGTGTCCATTCTTGAATTAGGTGACGGAGTGTTTGAAGTATTATCAACTGATGGTGATACTCATTTAGGTGGTGATGACTTTGATCAAACAATCATCGATTGGTTAGTAAGTGAATTCAAAGAAGAGAACGGTCTTGATTTAACTCAGGATCCAATGGCATTACAAAGATTACGTGAGGCGGCTGAGAAGGCAAAAGTTGAATTATCTTCAACCTCATCAAGTGAGATCAATTTACCTTATATTATGCCTGTGGATGGTCTACCAAAACATTTGGTAAGAACATTATCAAAATCTAAATTTGAACAGTTAGTTGATTCTTTGGTTAAAAGAACAATTGAACCTTGTAAGAAGGCATTAAAAAATGCTAAGATGAAGGTTTCTGATGTTGATGAAATTATCTTGGTTGGTGGTACAACAAGAATTCCAGCAATACAAGATGCGGTTAAACAATTCTTTGGTAAGGAACCTTCTAAAGGTGTTAACCCTGATGAGGTAGTTGCGTTAGGTGCTGCAATCCAAGGAGGTGTGTTAGCTGGTGATGTTAAAGATGTCTTATTATTAGATGTAACACCATTATCTTTAGGTATTGAAACTATGGGTGGAGTTATGACTAAATTGATTGAGTCTAATACCACAATCCCGACTAAAAAATCTCAGGTGTTCTCAACGGCAGTGGATAATCAACCAACAGTTGAGATCCACGTACTTCAGGGAGAAAGAGCAATGTCAACCGATAATAAAACTATTGGTAAATTCAACTTAGATGGTCTTCCACCGGCAATGAGAGGTGTTCCACAAATTGAAGTTACGTTTGATATTGACGCAAATGGAATTATCAATGTGTCAGCGATAGATAAAGGAACAAACAAACAACAAACAATTCGTATTGAGGCATCTTCTGGGTTATCAAAAGAAGAGATTGCGAAAATGAAACAAGAAGCTGAGTTAAATGTTGAACAAGACAAAAAACTAAGAGAAGATGCTGAAGTTATAAATAGAGCCGACGGTACAATTTTTCAAACTGAAAAATCAATCAAAGATTTAGATGAAAAATTAACCGAAGATCAAAAAATCGAACTTAATACGGCACTTGAAAGTTTAAAAGAATCTTACGGTAAAAAAGATATTGAGAAGATTGAAAATGATATCAATGATCTTAATACTAAATTTCAAAATATTAGTCAATTATTGTACGAACAAACAACAACAGAAGAAGAAAATAGTAAACCATCTGATGTTGAGTTTGAAGAGGTAATCTAATTTTTAAGTTAAATATAAAACCCTCACCTAATCCGTGGGGGTTCATGATATAAAATAATTTATTAAAAAATAAATAAAAACAATGAATAAAATAATATTAATTGAAAAAAAACCTTACTTGGTTTCTAATGAAGAAATACAAATTGGTGATGAAGTTATTGTAACTGTTGGAGGTCAATACCCATCAAAAATGAATTGCGAAAACGAAACTGTTTTATCGTTAATTAAAAATCCAAGATTAACATTAACACAAAGTTATAAAATTGTTAGTGGACCAGATAAAGTTAATATACCCGAATCAAGAATAGACTTAATTTTTGAAAATGGGGGTATATGTGATGTATCACTTGATGGATCTGAACTTAAATTTGATAATATATAAAATGGTAAAAGAAATTTTACTAAAAATTTGATTTATTAAAAAAAAATAATTATATTTGTTTTATACATATTAACTAAATTATGAAAAAATTAATTCTTATTGTTTTACTCGGACTTATAATATTCTCGTGTAACCAAAACAAATATAGATATAAAATAAAAGGTGATGTTATTACCAATAAAGGTCCTCATCCTGCTATTTGGTATACAGATACCATTAGTTTTGATGGGGATACGGCGTATTACTTTAATAGTGATGGGTCTGAGGTAAGAATTAATCCCCCTTATGTATTAATTGATAATCAATAAAAAAAATGAAAAATTACACAGAAATAGAGACATGGATTAAAAAAGTTATTAATTCTTGTAAAACTCAAGAACAAATAATTACGGCAAATAAATTAATTAATAATTTTGATAATCAATTAAAAAACAAAAATATTGTGGAGTATTTGAGAGAATATCAATATAATATTATTAATCCACTTGAGGTTTATTTAAACAAAAAAAGAAAAGAAATCCTTTAAACAAAAAAATTAAATGGGTTTTGATAAAAAAATATTAGATTTAAGTAGAACAATATACCAAACATCTGTTATGGTACACGGGGCAAAACAAAATCCAAAAGATCACATTGATAATATTAGAGGAATGATTAGAGAGTTCATTAGGACGGAAGTTGTCCCTTATGAATTAACCAATCAAGAAAAACTATCTTTTATTTTAAAAAATGAATTAATAATAACAAGAGCAGTTCTAAATGGTCACAAGGCTACTGATCAAGATGAGTACCAAAAAACTAGAGAAAAGATTAAAAAATATAGAATAGAATTAGAAATAATTAAATAATTAAAATCTATGTAGATTTAAAATTCTACATAGATACAGTACAAGAGTTCTTTGACATAAAAATAAATAAAATTTAAAAAACATGGTAGAAATAACATCATATGTTTTAGGTATGCTTACGATTGCAGCAATATTATTATTAATTGCTTTAGTTTTAGGTATGGTTAAGATAAACAAATTAGAAAAACAAACAATAACAATTAAAAAAATGATTGACGAAGTATATCAATCAATTGATCACGAAAGAAGACATACTGAACAATTACTTGAATCTACCCATCGTGATATTAATATGGTTGAACAAACAATAATGAATCAAGTTAGAAATGTGGATGATTTTCATCACAAGATAGAAAATGAAATTCATAGAGAAATTGATCAAACAAAATCATACATTGATTCAAGAATAGATAAGGTAGTGTTACAAGGTTCCATCATAGGAAAAAAAGAAATAATTAAATAATAAAATAATCCGTTAAAAACTCTTGTACTTTTATTTTAAATTTTAAATTATTTTTCTTATATTTGTAACATGAAAAAAACAATAACATTTATTAGTGATACACATACCAAACACCGGTATTGTGAAAATGATTTACCAGGTGGTGATATACTAATACATGCTGGAGATTTTATGAACGGTGGATATAGTAAAATAGAGGTAATTGAATTCCTTGATTGGTTTAGTACAATAAAAGGATACGATAAGAAAATTTTTATTGCAGGAAATCACGACCGTATTTTAGAAAATGAACCTACTTGGAGTTTATTAACCATCAAAGATTATACAAATCTAATTTATCTTCAAGATGAGATGTTTGGTCTTTATGATATGGATGAAGATCGTAGTTTAAAGATCTATGGGTCACCTTGGCAACCAGAGTTCTTTAATTGGGCTTTTAATTTACCTCGAAATGGAGAAGTAATGAAAGCAAAGTGGGATGATATACCTGACGATACGGACATACTGATTACACACGGACCACCATTTGGACATTTAGATATTCCAGGAGGACAAAGTGTAAGATTAGGTTGTGAAATGTTACGTCATCGAGTAGATGAAATCAAACCAAAGATTCATGTATTTGGACACATACATGGAAGTTCAGGATATTATTATAATGGACACACACACTTTATTAATGCTTCAGTATTAGATGAGAGATATAATTACACTAACTTACCTCTTAACATTGAATGGGATTCAATAACAAATGAAATAAAATGGTTATGATTAAATTTGGTAAAGTAAAAATTTTTTTGTACATTTGTAAAATAAAATAAGAATTATGAGTAAATTTGATTACAAAGACAATCGGTCTATAGCAACAAAGGTAAAATCTTTTGCACAAAGTCTGATATTTTGGAGAGGACGTAAAAAAGGTATTATACACACTCGTAACATCAACTTGGATGACTTACGGTATATCTTTTTTCCAAAGAAACTAGAAAAGTGGGGATATCTTGGAATAACTTTCTATAAAGAAGACAGCGTCTACTACAAAGCTCTTTATCCACTGGTGTTGGCAATGGACTATGAAGCAAAACCAAAATGGTGCCAAAGATGGTTTCTACGGTTCTTACATGTATTTGGTAGTGACCGATCAATTGTTAGAGTTCGTAATTGGACTCTACATAATTTACTTAGGAAATTAACTAAGGGAATCGCTTTCGTTGATTGGAAAACTAAATGGGAATCTTATGACCTCCGTATTTCTATTCACGCACCAGAACACATCCAAAACTTGGCTAATGATATTGAACTTGGATTTTACAGCAGAGGCAGACAAAACGAATTAGTTGAACAGATTAAATCGATAGATCCAACCGCTAGAATTATTTGGGGTAGCATCGAAAGATTAGAAAAACAATTAAATGAATTAGAAAACAATCAAGATTAAATAAAATGAATAAAAGATTAAGTAAACAAGAAAAAAAAGTACAGGTAATCATTGATTTAGTTAACAAGATGTTTGAAATTGCGGGTCATACGGTAACCTTTGAGGACATTAAAGATCGTAAAGACAATTGGTTTCAGGAATGGACTATGACTACAGAACAAAACGATCAATGGAAGTTATGGGGTAAAAAATACCTAATAAAAAACCTACGAATGAACGCAAAAAGTGCTGAAAAAGAAATGATGTGGATCTCACTACAATGGGGTTTAAAATTTAGTGATTTTACATATAATATAATTAAAAATGAGCAAGATTAAACAAACTAAAATACCAATGACATTAACGGAAGATAATGTTTTAAAGATTGCTGTTGATCAGGGAGTAATTGAAAACGAATTCAATTGGAAAATGATTCGTGAACATGATGGATTAACTAACCAATCTAAAGAAGTAATGTGGTTGGAATTTAATGAGGAAGGTAGGTTTAAATCAAAACATGATAAACCAGATGTTGGTCGTTCACTACTTATGTCACCATTTAGCCAATTTTTTACATGGCAAACAACTCCAATAACAGAAATTGTTGAGGATCAAGATGACTATATTAAATTTAAGACAAAAAATAGTAATTACGAGTTATGGAAACTAAAAAAATAATATGAAACTAGAAGTATTTACAGAAATCCTAAATAGACTTAGGAAGCAATCAGACAAGGAACATGCATTGTATGTATTAGATATAGACACTATTAATTTCTCAGATAATTATATCTCAGTGATAAACATTTTATTAGAGGTGTACTATGGTAAGGATGGAGCAGATTGGATTAATTGGTATCTATGGGAGAGAGACCCTCTTGGAACAATTGACCAAGCAACTACTAATGACGGAAAACCTATTTGTTATGATGTCAAGTCATTATGGGAAGAGGTAGAACAATGTAGGTTGGATAATAAAGTGGAGTATGAGTTACCTGTTAGATTAACAGATGAGCAGAAATTAGAAGTATTAACAATGATACAAAATGGATTATGAAACAGACAGCAGTAGAATGGTTAGTAACACATATAAATTTAGGACTAACATATGAGCAGGAGGTAATTTTTGAAGGATTATTTGAGAAAGCTAAAGAGATGGAGAAGGAGCAGATAATAGATTTTGGATATGATATAGCAGATGACTTAGCTTGTGGTAAGTATAGAGATAAGAAACATATGGAAGAAAGATATAATGAATTTTTAACATATAGGGAAGAAGATGATGACATTTAGTGAATTAAAAGTAGGAGATAGAGTTAAGACTAATCTTTCAGGAATAGCTACTGTAATAGAAGTAGGATGCTATGGAGGCAAGATGGTTAAACTTGAATGTGATGAACCAAAGTGGTTTTGTCCCTATTTTTATAAAAGAGAATTAGATTTTAAACAACAATAAAAATGGGAAAAATAATATTAGAGTTTGACTCTGAAGAAGAAAAAAATGATGCAAGAACCGCATTAGATGGATATAAATGGAAAATAGCTATGTGGGATTTAGATCAATTACTTCGAGGAACCACAAAATATGGTACAAGTTTACTTGATAAATCAAAAGAATCAAGTGAAGAAGAGGTGGATATTGTACAAAAAATACGTGACGAAATAAGAGAAATACTTAATGGTTATAGTTTAGATTTAAACGATTAAAAAAAAATCAAGTATATGTGGGTTAATACGTATAAATCAGGATTTAGTAGTAAACATATTGTAATGGAGTTGACATTACAATAAAAAATAATTATATTAAAAATATATAAATAAAATAAATTATGAAAAAAATTTCAATCATCATTATTATCACATTAATTTTTACTGGACTATTTGCTGCCATTATCAATAATAGAGCAAATACCAAATTTAGTAGATTAATAAAAGATAAAGAAAGAATAATCGACAGTCTTAAAAAAAATCCCCATGTAGATACTCTATGGTTATCATTACCTGAAGACTCCATAAAGGTTCAAATAGGAAAACAATTAAAAAAAATTCAATCTCAAAGGGATAGAAATAAGGCGTTGAAAGAATATATTATTTTCTTAGAAAATGAAAACCAATTTTTAGGTAGTGTTCTTGCAGAGAAAGAATTAGAAGATGGTATCAAATAATAAATAAATTACTAAAAACATAAAAAATGAAAAAAAAATATTATGAGTGAAAACACAACACCTTACATAGGTTCGGATGGATATTTTTTTATGGATGACGACGAAATAAAATTATGGGACAACACCTTAATAGACGGACTTAAAGAGATTGAAATGGGAGAAGTAATTGACAAAATTAGAAATTATTACAATACTTGTTGTGATATTGATGGAAGACCACCATCTAAAGTGGAACTCAACGAGTTTCTTGATTCATTAAAAATAAATAATAAATAATAAATAATAAATATGAAAAAATTAATGATTAGTATTGCGTTAATGTTAACTTTAAATGTTAATGCACAATGGATAAACAAAAATGTTAATAATGGATTTGATGACCCTTATCGAATATGTTATACTGTTGAAAATAATAAATCAGTTTTAAAGTTAGAAAATGTAGATGGATCAATATTTTTTTATCTGCAGGGTGGATATACGTGTGATGAAAACCCCACGGTAGACTTGTCTTTTTTAGTTAACGGTTCCTATGTAAAATATTCTGAACCTATGGTAGTTTCTGAAGATAAAAAAATTATATGGATCGTTAGTAATCTAATGGAAAGTAATATACTTAATGACTTTAAACTATGTAGTGTATTAAAAATTAGGGTAAACGATATAACTTGTTCATCTGAAGTTTTTACCTTTAATATGGCTGGAAGCTCATCAGCACTTAAATTTATTATTGGTAAATAAAAAATTATGAATAGAGAACAAGCAAAAGACGAGTTAATCAATGTCCTTACGAATCAAGTGGTGGATCTAACAATGATGTCCAAGATTGAATTGGGAGATGATGTGATCTCTGAGATTAAACGACTAAACGGTATTATTAATCAAACAGAACCAAAATTTAAGGTTGGTGATAAGGTACACAAACCAAAAGGTTATAAATTTCCTTGTACAATCGTAGGTGTATTTGAAACAATCGGTGGTGAAATACGGGTGATAGGTGAAATGGACGAATATGGACTATTACACATCTTCAACGAAAATCAATTGGAAAGTTATGAACAAATGGTCTAACTATGGTAAGTGGAGACATCCTGAAAAACGTAAAGAACTAATGAAAGATAGAGAAGAAAAAATAACGGCAGATACTCGATTAAATAGACTAAAAGATGACATTCAAAGTGAGTTTGATAAGATAAAGTGGATGATTGATGAATATACAATAACAAAAGAGAAAACAATGACAGAAGAAGAACTACAAAACTTTCCACAAATGATGTCCTCAAAAATGGCGGCTCAGCAACAACTAATAAACTTACTTTATTCTCAAGTAGTGGATTTAACAATGATGTCCAAAATTGAATTGGGTGATGATGTGATATCAGAAATTAAACGATTAAACGAGATTATTAATGAATAACCTAGATAAACAATACCAATCACTCCTACAAGACATCTTTGATAATGGTGTAAAAAAAGAAACAAGAAACGGTGGTACTCTTTCAGTGTTTGGTAGACAGATTAGACATAAAATGAGTGAGGGGTTTCCATTACTTACAACTAAGAAGATGGCATGGAAATCAATCGTTACAGAACTAATGTGGTTCTTACGTGGTGATACAAACATCAAGTTCCTTGTTGATAATGGTTGTCATATTTGGGATGGTGATGCTTATAAGAATTATATATATAACCCAGACTATAAATCAGAAAACTACTCTGATTTAATTTCTTCACAAGCTGGTCAATTAGTAAAATACCAAACACAAGAAGACTTCATCAACAAAATCAAAACAGATGATGAGTTTGCTAAGAAGTGGGGTGACCTTGGAAAAATTTATGGTAAACAGTGGAGAAGTTGGGGTACAGGTGAAAATGTAACAATAGGACACAATGGTCTACATACATTAGTTGGGGAAAAGGTTATAGACCAAATATCAATCTTAATCAACGACCTTAAAACAAATCCAGACTCAAGACGATTAATGGTTAATGCTTGGAATGTGGGTAAATTAGACCAAATGGTTCTTCCACCTTGTCATTATGGATTTCAAGTTTATACAAGAGAGTTGAGTGCTAGTGAAAGAATCACGTATAAAAACACTAAACAAATTAATTTATTGGATTCAAATGAACTGTTTGATTTTATAAAAAGTAATGTTAGTATAGATTTAGATAATGAGGTTCATAAAGAATGTGACAAATTTAATATTCCAACCAGAGCAATCTCTTTAATGTGGAATCAACGTTCAGTAGATACATTCTTAGGTTTACCATTTAACATTGCGTCTTACGGATTGTTATTGGAAATTATTGCCAAGTCAGTTAATATGGTTCCTGATGAATTGATTGGTAACTTGGGTGATACACATTTGTATTTGAATCACGTTGAACAAGCAAAAGAACAGATTGGTAGAGAATTAGATTTAGATGAAAGAAGAGAAATGGTTACTCAAGAAATGTTTAATCAAATATATAATGGTGGAGACAGTAACACATTATCACATTCTGAAATTGACCAATGGAATGTACCAACCCGAACAAGAGAACCATATACACTACCAACCCTAAACATCAACACAGAGTTTTGGCCAACTGAATCAGGTGAGTGTGGTATAGGACTATTAGATGCAATAAAAATATTTAATTCATTTACTAATGACAATTTTTGTAAATGTTTATTAGAAGAAGATATACAATTAAGTAATTATAGATCACACGAAAAAATTAAAGCACCATTATCAAATTAAAAATAAATTAAAAATAAAAAAAATGACAGAAAAAATTATATTAAAAGAAACAATTACTAAAGGAAACCCTGAGGTAAAAAAAACAACAAAGAAAAAATATTATAAACCTAGAAAGAAAAGAGAAATTTTAGATATTAAAATTGATAAAATTGGACTTGATAATTACCATAAAATAGTTAATTCAGAAAGACCATATGTTGAATATAAAAAACTAATAACAAATAAAAATGTTGGTAGTTATTTTATGGGTACCGGAAAAGGATTTCACATCCATTTGGAGAAAAAACCAAATTGGTTACACAGAAAATGTATGAAACTATTTTTAGGTTGGGAATGGAGTGATTATACCAACAAATAATAAAAGTTATACTACAATTAAAACCCCCATTTCTAATAAGAGTGGGGGTTTTTTTACTATAATAACCTTAGTAAAATAGTAAAAAATGTGAATTTATAAAAAAATTTTATTTTTTAGTAACCGTATATATTTATTAATAAATAAAATTATGAAATACACTAAAGAAAATATTGAGTCTACCGTAAAGACTAAAGGTTATGTTTGGTTTGAAGACACAAACAATAAAGGATATGATGTAAACATTGTTGGGATCAGAAATTCATCTGTTGGAGACAAAGTCACAAATGTTTTTGATGATTTATTAACTTTAAGTTATAAAAACGAAAAAGGTGTTTGGCAATATCACGAATGGTTGGCAACTACAGATCCAGGAACAAAAGGTGTAAAACAATTTGGTAATAAAGCTGGAGTTGCTAGACTTGTTGAAGGTCAATACAGAGGTTCTCACATTATTAGATTACATGGGGGAAAATATGAGGCTTTGGGACAAAACAAACCAGTTAAAGTATATCGAGACGCAAACCGTGATATGGTATATGACGAAAAACTAATACAAGAAGGTGTTTTTGGTATAAACATTCATAAAGCAGGTGCCGATTCAACATATGTGGAAAATTGGTCTGAAGGATGTCAAGTCTTTAAAAAATCTGCGGATTTTGAGGAATTTATGAAAATCTGTAGAAAAGCTAAAGATATACACGGTAATTCATTTACATATACGTTAATTGAAAGTTTAGATATTAAATAAATAAATAAAAAAAATAAAGTTATGTTTAAAAAAATGTTTCATTGGATAAATGGGTTATTTAAGGACGAAAAAGGATCCCCATCGTCTAAAAGATTTATTGGTATATTGTGTGGTATTACTTTATGTATTACTTTATATGTAAACAGCTATACTCACGGAGATATAAAACCTGCAGACACTTTAGTAAATGCTGTGGCAATGCTGGCATTTGGATGTTTAGGATTAGCATCAGTAGATAAAATTTGGGGTAAAAAAGATAACGATAAAACAGAAGAGTAATATTAAAGTAAAATGAAAAAAATAATATCGTGTATTATATTAACCCTATTTAGTTATACAGTTTATGGTCAATGCACCCCTAAACCAATAAAACATTGGGCTCTAAGCACAAGTGCTGGTTATATTAATGTATCAAATATTAAACCAAAGGGAGCTATATACCAATCCAATGGTTGGTCATCTTTGAATCTTAACTACAATATCAAAAAGTGGTCTTTTGGAACTTGGGCGGGTACTAACTATTACATAAATGGAAACCAACCTGATTTAAGATTTGGAATCTCAGTTACATACACCATAAAAACTTGGTAATATAAAAATATGAAAGAAATAGGTATAACCATAAGTTTTTTAATTAGTGGGTTATTTGGTGCTATATTAATGGCATCCAAAAACGCTCAAACAAGTGTTAAATCTACCATATTATCTATTTTTGGTGGTATGGCGGCAGCTAATTATCTTACCCCAATAATGGTAGAATTGTTAAATTTAAATGAAGCTAAATTACAAAATGGTTTAGCCTTTATTGTTGGATTTTTAGGATTAAAATTAGTAGAGATATTAAGTAATAAATTTTTAAACCAAGTTGCTCCTCAACCTGAAGAGAAAACACCTGTTAAAAAAAAACCAATTAAAAAAACACCAATTAAAAAGAAAGTTATTAAAAAACCAGTTGAATGATTTTAGAAAAAATAAAAAGTAAAATTTGGCTCATATCAATACCAGTTGCTATAGCGGCCTTATTATCAATGTCCGCAATAAAAGATATTGAAGACGCTCATGTAGAGTTAGATTTAGGTAAACGAACCGCATATTATTTAAGAACATCTACGGATAGTTTAACCTATTTGGCAATAGCATATACGGCCACTGGTAAAGAAAAATTCATTAATGAGTTTAATTCCCATTTAGAAAGAAGAAAACAACTAAAATTTGATATTATACCTGAAGGTATGGTATATTACAATGAAGGTTTAAGTTTGAGTAATGAATTAGCGTCAGTAATAGAGGCTCCGGCATTTAAAGCAATGAATGACACGGCATTTTTTACTGATCAATATTTGTCGTATAAAACTAGAATTATTTCTAGTATAGAACATCTAAGAGATGTGACATATGAAAAATCAAATGACAAACTTCAACGAGCTATACTTGAATTAAACATTTACATATACTTTTTGGTTCTATTACTATTGGGATTTGTTATTTTAATCAGATTTGATAAACCAATTGTTATTACACCAGTAAAAAAGAAAAAAACAATTAAAAAAACAATTAAAAAACCAATAAAAAAACCCATAAAAAAGAAATGAAAACAAAAAAACACGAACATATGAAACAAAATCAAACAACCGAAACACATTCAGATGAAACCTCAGGTGGTGCATCATTTGATAATACAACTACTGCATCCGCAGGAATAGAAACAGGAAATGAAAATGCCTCGATTGGCATTGAAGCTTCCGCTAAAACTGGGACAGAAGCATCAGTTGATGGTGGTTTAGATGGTAACAATGTATATGTGGAAGCAAACTATTCAGACACAACTGAAGTTCATGTTACAGTAGAGGGTCAGGCTAATGATGAAGGATTTGGGGTTGGTGGTTCTGTAGATGCTTACGCTAAAACAGGAAATGAAGCAAGTTTAGAAGTAAGGGCAGGTGATGAAGGAGTGGTAGCAAATGGAAGTGTATCGGCAGGAAGTTCAGTTGGTGTAGATGGTGAAGGAACTTTAGATTTAAGAGAAGGTTCAGTAACCGCAGGTGCTGGTGTATCGGTTGGAGAACAAGTTGGTGTTGGTGGTGGTGGTGAAGCTACTTATGTAGATGGTGTTGCAACTGTCGGAGTTAGTGGTGAAGTGGCAGTTTTACTTGGTGTTGATGTTGATCTAAGTGTGAGTGTTGATACGAATCAAATTGCTGAAGACGCTAGATTGGCGGCAGAACAATCAGAACGTGCGGCAGCAGAAGCACAAGCGTTATCTGAAGCAACACAAAGAGAAACTGAACGACTTGCAAAAATAGCCCAAGAAGAAACTGAAAGAAAGGCGAGAGAAGCTCAAGAAGAACTTGACAGACAAACAAAAGCGGCTAAAGAAGAAAGTGATAGATTGGCAAGAATTGCACAGGAAGAACTTGATAGACAAGCGAGAGCGGCACAAGATGAACTTAATAGACAAGCGAGAGCGGCACAAGACGAACTTGATAGACAAGCAAGAGACGCTCAAGATGCGTTAAATAGAGCTGCGGAAGATGCTAAAAAATCAAAATGGAACCCAAAGAACTGGTTTTAAAAAATAAGTAAATAAAAACAAATATTATGGCTGATAAAAATTTAACTAAAAAAGTTTTTGAAACATTAAAAAAACAAGGACTGTATGAACAAGACGATTTGTTAGATGATGAGGACGATAATGATGAAGAGGATGTGGACGATAATGATGAGGACGATAATGATCAAGAGGATAACAACGACGAAGATACAGAATCTTCCAGTCATAATGAAGATTTCTGTGAAATGGTTTGTCAAATATTACATTCACAAACACAAATTCATATTTTCCATTTAGGAACTAAATCATATTCTGAACACAAAGCCTTACAAAAATATTACGAAGGGATTGATGTACTTGTTGATGGTGTAATAGAGTCTTATCAAGGTAAGTACGGTCTTTTAACTAATTACAAATCATTTAAGAATCAATCTTATAAAAACAAAAACCAAGTATTAAAATACTTTACAAGTTTATTGAATATGATTGAAGAAAATAGAGATTCGGTTGACGATAGTTATATCCAAAATCAAATAGATACAATTCAGGAACTAATAAATTCTACACTTTACAAATTAAAATTTCTTAAATAAAGTAATTAAATATATAATATAGGTAATACTTTTAGAATAAAATTAAAATTTTGTTGATAAATAGAAAATAAATTTATATATTTGTAAAAGTATTAATCAAAACAAAAAATAAAAAAATGGGAAAAGGTTCAACAAAAGGTCGTTACATTTGTAAAGTTGGTTTTTTAGATGTCTACGCAACAGATGTTATGAGAAAACAACCAGGTAGAGGTGATAAAAAAGAAGTTGCTTCAACTACTTATCAAATCGTACATGGTAAAAACATTAAAGAACGTGGGTTTAAAACCAAAGAATTAGCGGTGTACAAAGCTACTGAAATGATGGGATAACTATGTTAGTTTAATGAAAAAAAGTCGGACTAGATCCGATTTTTTAGTTTATATTTGGATTATCTAAGTAAGTTACGATTACACTAATTTCATTTGAAACATCTCTTCCTAATATAGAGGAAGAATATCTTGAGATGTATTCTTTCATTAAATCGGTGATATATTCTTTTGAAACTCCAACCATTTCACCTTTTAAAAAGTTACCTGAAGATCTATCTATTTTATTATTGTCCATTTTATCAACATTAATAACTTCAACATCAATACGAGGATCATTTTCTTCCATACTTACTTTCATAAAATTAAATGATATTCTAACTCTTGGGTCCCAACCTAATCTAACTTGTTTTAAGGTATGAATTTCTTTTCCAACAATGTCAATAAATTTTTTATTTTTATTTTTAATTATATTTTCTGATGTTTGTTGACCGTTTAAAAGATTAGACATTTCATCTTGTGAAACAATGAACATTGTTTTTCTTAACTGACTGTTATACCTTCCAGGACTTGTGGCTGACATATGTTTACCTGTTGATGAGGAATATCGATTATCAACCTCAAACCATTTTTTATATTTATACATATATATTGGATACCAATTCCAAGAATATACAACATATGCCCAATCACCCTTATAATCCTGTTTCCACTTACCCTCTAAATTTGATCCTTTAAATGGTTGTAAATCCCTTACTAAATCTGAAGCTTTTGAATTAGAAGTTCGTTTTGGTTTTGATTGATTATATTCGGCATTTAATTCATTTTTTTTGGTTAAAATGTATTGACCATCTTCTCTAAAATTTTGAGTATAAAGATTTAAATAGTGTTGATATTCTTGAGGTTTTAAACCAAAAGTTTTCATGTTAGACAACATAAAATTACCTAAGGCATTTAGTGTTACATTTCCTCCTTTTCTATAACCATTTAAAAATTTAAAAAATAAAGAAACATTTTTTGGAAACGCTTTTTCCTCTTCCTCCTCATATTCTTTTAATATTTTTTTAATTAAATATTCCATATTATATAAATATGGTCAATACTTAAAAATTAAATACTTTAAATAATAAATATTTTTTTTATACTTATAATAAAAGTATATTATATGTCACATCCTTTATTACACTCAAAAAGTTCTGTTAAAAAGTTTGGGGGTAAAGTTGAAGATTATATTCATTTACATAATTGGATGGATGAAACAAAAGCTTGGGTAGGTCATTCATATCACAGAATGTTTAGACATCATTCAGAGGGTATATTTGAAATGGAAAAGATATTTGGATCTTCGTTTGTTAATAGTGATGAAAAAGTTGTTTATACAAGATATGTTGGAGAACAACATGTGAAGGAAGATTGTTTTGATTATATACCAAGTGCAAGAGAATGGATACAAGCAATACAAAATAAACAAAAACCTATGTGGATGACAAGAACTTTAGATCTTAAATTCGATGATTAATATATTTATATAATAAAAAAATATGAAAAATAAATTTTATGGATTTTTAGTTTATCTAAAAAGTTTGAAAGTTGATGAGGTTAGACTTAATCTCAGCATGGATGGTAGATATGTTGACCATTTTGAAGATATGTTTTATGTTGGTAATAAAAGTTATACCATACCGTCTAACTTTTACTCATTTTTTGAAAAAATAATTGAAAAATATACGGATGAAATTTGGGAAAACTCTCGAAATGAGAATGGAGACTATTATTATCACGTTACTATACTTGTTGATCGCATTAATAAAACTATGGAAATAACTAGTGAAATAGAAGAACAAACTTCGGTGGGTGAATCCGATGAATATGACGTAAGTACTATGCCTTTAGTTCAAAATTTTTTAGATGAAAATAATATAAATTACTTTGAAGTTAAGTTTTCTGGTGGAGGAGATAGTGGTGAGTTAAATAATAATGGAAGTGATGAGGAAGATGGTCCATCAGAAACAATTGGATATCCTGATGAACTTGAAAATTTTTTCTATGATAAACTTGAGTCTTCATTTGGTGGTTGGGAAATAAATGAGGGATCATCAGGAAAAATTATTTTAGATAGAAACAATCTGACAATAGAAATTGATTTATATAGTAATGAATGGATGGAGTCTGGTTTATCAATCATTATTAAAGAAGATGATTTAGACTAAAAATAATACTTTTTATTTGATTAATCAAATATAATTTTTTATCTTTGTAGAAATAAAATTATAATATGGTTGAAAACAAAAGATTAGAAATAGAAAGAAGATTAAATAGTTTTAAGTATTGGTTACACAAAAGTTGGGTATACAAAAAAGAAGGGTTAGAGTTAGTAAAAAAAGAAGGGTTAGGGATAGAAAAAATTATTGATAAGATATTAGATCCTTTAAAAAGTAATATAAGGCAGGAAGAGATTGACAAACATATTTTTGGAATTAATTTATTAAAAAATAACGGTAATATCTCAGAAATACAACATAATGATTTTATTAAAAATTTACCAAATAGAAAACTTGTTTACACTAACAATAATGGAGAAATAGATTCTAATGGTGTTTGGAATTATGTTAATAAATTAAATACTAATTACTCAGATATTGCGGATATTTTAACTGAATTACTTATTCGGTCATATACTAACGGTAGTCTTAACAGTAAAAATATAATTGATTCGTTACTTTCAAAAGATTCTGATGAGGAATCTAAAAATATTTTATTAAAACATAAACATAAAATTCCACAATTATTTACAACATATTTAACCTCACCTATGGAATTACTTAACTTTACAAACAATATAAAAGTTAACAGTGATTATGGTGAAAAGTTAGAAAATAATATCATAAAAAAACTTAAAAGTGATGGAGCAGAACTTTTATATCAAGGTGGAAACGGCGATTTTATTGATATGTTGTTATCTGTTGATTTTATTATTAAAACAAAAAAAGGTATAAGTACAATTCAATCAAAGTCAAACGAATCTCAACTAGACACATTTATTATTGATTATAATAATGGAAAACATAAAGCGGTTGATTTAGTAATTTATCCAAAAAACTCAAAATACGTAATATTTATGGTTAAAGATAATATTACTAAAGAAATTGATAAATGAAAATTATTATAACTGAAGAACAATCAAAACTACTTTTAGAAGGTAAAATAAAGTGTTCTAAGTGTAAACACTCTTGGGATAAAGAAAAAAAGGATAAACATCCTAATCTTTGTCATTCTTGTGGTTGGGATAATAAGTCAAAAAAATATAATAAAACTGAATTAAATAAGTTTTGGAAGAACTATAATATGGTTAATGAAATTGAAGATAAATCAATTAAAGTTACTGAAGAATACCTTAAAAAAAGAATACCCTTTCTAAAATATCTTAAAACATCTGTTACTAGTGAAAGAGACGGAAATGATAGAATACAATTTCAAGATGTGACTTACAATGAAAATGTTGGTTATGTTAGTTACAAAACAGACCCCCCAACTGAACTTAATTTCCGTCAATATAATACTGTTATTGAACTTTATTATTATAAAAATATAATGGGAGGATCTAGAAGTGAAAACCCAAGATATAGTTACACTATTGGGTTAAGATTTGAAATCCCATTGGCGTTTGAAAATAATGATGATGAGTTATTTCAAAAAATTTATAGATTGGCAAACAAACAGGTTACTGAAAAGTTATCATATAGTAATGATGAAATAACTGAAAGTCCAACACCACCAAAAGAATTTATGGATGAATCTATTAATCAGATTTTAAAAAGATTTTTTCAAATTGAGGATTGGATATTGAACTCACCATTGGATATAAAAAATCCTTTATCGGGATATGTTAATGAAATTAAAAAGTTAATGTTTAATGATAAAAAATTATTATCTGAAAATAGTTTTGAAAGAACAAAAGAAATGATTTCAAAATCTGTTGATAAGATTGGAGTTTATGACACAATAAAAAAGTTTGGTTTGACGATTAATGCTGCAAATAAACTTATTAAACCTGATTTTATTTCATCTGATGATGATCAGTTAAGTTTAAATAAAATAAAATCATTTACACCTCAACAATGTAATGATATATTAACTTATTATATCTTTGATAAAAAAGAATTGAATTCTAATTATAAAGATGATGAGGTTGAAATAAATGTTGCAATTGATCGTCAATCATCCACATGGGATTTTACAATTTATTTTGGTAAAAATAAAACTGAAGCATTAGTAGGTTATGCCACAATGTTTTGGGATGGAAACAATATACTACCTGTGGACATAGACTTTTATAGGAATGATATAGAAGAATATGAGGAGGATGTTGAGATCCATAACTTTATGGATATAGATCAAAAATTTAAAACAATTGAACAACTGATTGATTTCTACAATACAAACTATTTTCCTGCTATTATACATTACGCTAAAAAAGCATTAAATTCTGTCAGAGATGAAATGAGAGAGTGGTTTGAAAAAAATTAGTTGACTCATTAAAAAAAAATGTTTATTTTTAAATAAAACATTTAATATGAGTGATAATAATAAAAATGGTAGTATTATATTAGATTCAATTGTTGAAAATTATCCTGATGAAGAAATATTAAAGGCTGATGGACTTGATGATGCAATTATTGGTATTGAGGAAGGATCATACCGACTTATATATTCAAAAACAAAATGTATTGAAATATTTATTAATGAAGGAATGGATGAAGAAGATGCCTTAGAACATTATTATTATAATGTTGTTGGATCTTATGTTGGAGAAAAAACACCAATATGGTGTGAAGATAGTTTAGTTTAGTTATATTTATTTAAAAATCAGAACATATGGGACTAATTACTAAAAAAATGATTGATATTATTCAGGAAAAAGAAAAACATTTTCCTGAAGATTTAAAATTACATTTAACATCTTTAAAAGAACAAATTAATAATTTAAAAGAAGAAGAAATCTCTTTAATTGATAGAGCTTACATGATTGGTTATACGGATAAAGAAGTAAACCGAAAAATGAAAATTAACTACTATAAAGAAACTTATGAACCATTTGTATTTAACTTCAAAAGATAATAATAATATTATTACTTATTACGATTACTTATCCGCAAGTAAAACCTCACAAAGGTAACACATTTTTTATTACTCAAAGTATTTATAAACTATATGAGTAACGATCACAATATACCACCATTCTTCAAGAGACGAATTGACCACCATAAATTTGAAAAAATGATGAGGAAAGGTATTTCCTATATCTACCATGATTCCAAAAGTTTAGAAGAGTTCAAATGGAAATTGGTCCAAGCAACTTTAGAAAACTATCTCCACTACAAATACGAAATTGAATTATATACTGTACCTGTATATGATGTTTCTGATTTCATTAAATATATGGTTGATACTTATGAACCTGTACTTAAGGCGTATTATTATAATCAAAGAAAAAATAGTGGTAATATAAATGAAAATTATAGTCCTGCAGGTAAAGAAATTACACCAAACAGAATTGTTATACATAAATCAAGTCCTGTATGGAGAGAAAGTATATTAAGAATTGGATTAGAAGTGAGCGCTGGAGATTGTTATACGACTTATGTTGGTTATGGTGAGAAGTGTATACCGGCAATATTTGCAACTAACTCAACAAATAAAAGGGCTTGGTTTGATTCAACATACGACGATGATGTATGGGGAATTAATACGGAAATGATACCTAAAGTTAAATGGTATAAAGATAGACACTTTGAATCATCTAAAAAACATATAGTAACATTTGATAACATACCACCAGAAGCAATAGAATTAATACATGAAGGTAATGGAAGAAGTTTATGGAGAGAATCTATTAATGATGATAAACTAAGTAAAGGATCAATCAATGAAAGTAATTTAGCTGAAACATTTAATAAAATAGTTAATAAAAGTATTAACACAATAAAAAATATTTGTGACACGTCAGATAACGAGACTTGGCCTGATTGGTTAAATTTTGATACCTGTGATGTGTTGGATACTCTTGGAAATGTTAATGTTAAAAATGTTGAAAAAATAAAAAAAAATTTTGGTAAATATCCTATGTTTAATGTTTATATAGATGTTAACTTTAGTAGTGTTTTTGAATGGGTAGACTACGATGATTTTTTTATTTCAACCGTGGCTTCAGATATTATTAGAACACACAATATTCGTTTAATTTTTCATATTGATGAACAAAATAATACACACAATCGACAGATGGAATCCTCAAGTAAAAAATTAATAAAAAAAATATTAAAAGAAGAAACCAATCTATTAAAAAAGTATTTTACTAAAGTGTGGGACACAAAAAAATCGGAAGGTAAAATACCAATGTTTAATTTAAAACAAATAAGTAATTTGGGGTTATTAAAACGAGTAGATGAGATCCGTAATTACTATATAGAATACATTGGGGGTCAAGAAGAGTTAGTTAGAAATATCAAAAACTATTTTATTGGTAAAACTTTTACAACTCAGGATGTGGAAGATATGGATATTGGTGTTGGTAATTATGATTTTGTTTTTAAAATAGTTGATATGTCATTTGAACAAACAAATATTACGGCGAATGGTGATTCAGAACTTTATGCGTCTTTTGATATTATTGAAGGTACTGTTGATACATTTAATGGGGAACATTATAATTTAACGGATCATGAATTAATTAACGATGAATTATGGTGGGAATTAGATAGTGAAATTAAAGAGATTATAGAAAATTTTATATGGCATACTGTTAATTCTTTAGGTGTTGAGATTGATCAAGTATATTTAGAATGGGGTTAAATAATTTTTTAACATGGGGATTACAATTATGAAAAAATTAATAAAAAAAATATTAAGAGAAGAGGTTAAAATTAATGACTCAAGATTAAGAGAGTTACTTGAACCACTTAAAAGATATCTCTTTTCAAGGGGGTTACCTAATTATATTTGTTTTTCATTAGTTATACTAGGTAAAAATAATAATCCTATGGTTTTACTGGTGGGTAATGATCTTTATTATAATGGTAATTTTGATATAAAACTTCAATCAGAAATTAGTAATGTTTTTAAAACTAGTGATATTACGATAATGTTTTACCATTCAAATCATTCATCACCTTTTTTAGATTGTCAAGAATATTTAAATATGTTAAGAAAACAGGATAATTATAACAAAACGTTTTTTATTATCCCTAATAAAGGTTATCCATCTAAATTTGATTAATTAACAAAATTATTTTTTAATTTGTTATTAATGAATATTTTCACTACTATTTATAATATATGGAGTTATCAAATCTTGTAACAATAGTTATTCCTTGTAAGAACGAGAAGGATATTATAATAAAAACGTTGGACCTGCTAAACTATCAAGTTGATATACATAACGTAAAAGTTGTTGTATGTGATGCATCAAATGATGGAATTACAAAAACTGAGCTATTGAATAGATTAGTGTACAAATTCTTTCATGATAAATTTGAATTACATTTAATGGAGGGTGGACTTCCAGCAATAGCAAGAAACAACGGATTCAAACTTGTTACAACACCATATGTGTTGTTTATGGATGCAGATGTGTTCCTATTGGATCCAAAGGTACTAAAAAGATCAATTATAAGAATACATAGATACCATTTAGATCTGGTAACAACAAAGTTCCGTTCGGACAATGGAAAATTCAATTACGTATATAAGGTATTTGACTTAATACAGTCACTTTCCAAGTGGTCAACACCATTCTGTCTCGGTGGGTATATGTTAGTTCGTTCAGAGACGTTTAAATCAATCGGAGGTTTTGATGAAGATATTAAAGTTGCTGAAGATTATATTTTCTCAAAACAAATCAAACCAAAGAAGTTTGGAAGAATAAACAACATTGTGTTTACACCACCAAGAAGATTTGAGAATAAGGGTGTTATGTATATGTTAAGACTTATGTTGTCATCATTCTTCAATAGTAACAATAAAGAATATTTTACAAACGATAAGGATTATTGGAAATGAAAAAGTGGAGAACAATAATAATGAGTGATTTACACTTAGGTGCAAGACAATCACAAACAGATAAGATCTTAAAATTCTTAGAGAATAATGAATCTGAAACACTAATATTAAATGGTGATATTATAGATGGATGGGCATTAAAGGGTGGTGGTAAATGGAAGAAAGAATGCTCAAAGATATTCCGACGTTTTATGAAACGATCAGAAGAGGGAACAAAGGTAGTATATATTAGGGGAAACCACGATGACTTTTTAAAACCATTTGTTCCGTTCTTATTAAACAACATAGAGATTGTTAGAAAGTACACACACATTGGCGCGGATGGTAGAAGTTATTATTGTTTTCATGGGGATGTGTTGGACTTTGTTATTATGAAAGTAAGATGGTTGGCAGTTCTTGGTGGATGGTCATATGATTTGATTATTAGATTAAATACAATATACAACTATATCAGGAGAAAGTTTAACTTACAATACCATTCCTTGGCAAATGATATAAAACAATCTGTAAAGGGAGCAATCAACTTTGTATCTGATTTTGAGGAGAACGCAAAAGGTTTAACAAAACAAAAAGGATTTGATGTTGCGGTATGTGGTCATATTCATCAACCTAAATTAGATGTGGACTATATGAACAGTGGTGACTTCTGTGAAAACTCTACGTGTCTTGTAGAAGATTTTAAAGGTAATTGGAGAATTATTTATCTGTAGATAGTATTTATTACTATGAACCTAAAAGAATCAATAAGAAAAGTATTAAGGGAAGAGATTCAAAGTAAATATAGAAGATTAAGTCCTGAATTAAGTAATGTTATAACAAAAAAGATATCATTATTGTTTAAATCTATGAGAGTAGAATATAAAGATCCAAAAAGATCATATGGTTCGGTATCCGTAGAATTTTGTTTAAATGGTAGAGTAGTGGCTGACTTTAGCGGTGGTGATGAACCTGGTTGGGATGATGACTCCGAAACCCAAAAAATAGATCCTTATGCTGGAATAAGTTTTGATAAAAAAATTGTAGATCAGATAACAGCGACATTTAATATAAGAAGAGGTTTAGCCTTACATTTATTGACTGAGTATTTTGAGGATCATTATATAAATTATATATCAGAAAAATATGGTATACAATTCAATGATTTGGATGATGCCGATGAACACGATTACAAAAATAGATTGTGTGAATATGAATTGATTAAAGATATCCCAAATTACGATAGAGAACAAATTCTTGATTATATTGAGTCCACAGGAAGAGGAAGAACATATTGGGAAGAACAAGATGATGAACGATTACAAATAAGTTTTGAACATATTTGGCAGAAACAATTCGAAGAAAATTAATAAAAGAATTATGAAAAAAAGAAAATTAAAAATAAAAATAACTGAAGAGCAATTAAAAAAAATTGTTAAATTTTATAATGAAGATCAATTAAATGAGGGATTTTTGTCTTTTACATATGAATTTTTATCTGAAAAAATTAAAAAATTAATTGAATTATTTAAAAATAGGGAAATTAATAAAAAAGAGTTTAAATCTGAACTTGAATCAACTGCAAGTGAAGAAGAATTAGAAAAAATAGGTACAGAATACAAAAAATCTAAAGATGAAAAAAAATCGGATACTCCTAATTATAATGGAGATACAGGTAAAGTTTTTTTAAAGGGTAATTTTGACTCAACACAGAAAGCTAATATTGAGTTAATGATTAAATACATGAATAAATCAGGAATCAAAGACCCATTGGCTCAAATTGGCGTTTTATCTGTAATATCTAAAGAATCAAATTTTAGACCAAAATCTGAAGTATCTTATGCCAATACATCAAATTCAAGAATTAGAAAAATTTTTGGGTCTAGAGTTTCAAAATATTCAGATAGTGAAATGGACTCTCTTAAAAAAAACCCTGAAAAATTCTTCAACGTAGTGTATGCAAAGACAGTTGGAAACCAAGGTGGTGGTGATGGATGGAAATACCGAGGTAGAGGATTTAACCAACTAACAGGTAAAAAAAATTACGAAAAATATGGTAATATGATTGGTAGAAACTTAGTAGGAAATCCTGACTTAGCTAACGACCCAACAGTTGCTGCGGAAATTGCTGTCGCATTTTTTACTAAAGGTAAACCAGGTAATACATTTCCTAAATTTAAAAATAAAACTGAAGCCGCTACTCATTTTGCTGATATAAATGCTGGTGGAGGAGTTAGTTCTCATAGGGCAAATGCGATTGCGGCAGTTGACAAATTTGACATTAAAAATATTACTTAGATTATCATTTAATAAAAGAATTATGAAAAAAAGAAAATTAAAAATAAAAATAACTGAAGAGCAATTAAAAAAAATTGTTAAATTTTACAATGAAGATCAATTAAATGAGGGATTTTTATCTTTTATATATGAATTTTTATCTGAAAAAATTAAAAAATTAATTGAATTATTTAAAAATAGGGTAATTGATAAAAAAGAGTTTAAATCCAAACTTGAATCAACAGCAAGTGAAGAAGAATTAGAAAAAATAGATAAAGAATACAAAAAATTTAAAGAAGATAAAAAAACTAATGATAAAGACATTAAAAATGATACGAAAACTAAGGAGAAAGACGTTCAACCCGACGATTTAAAAGACTTTAAATTTGCTAAAATACCTGGAGGTCAAAATAATTGGAGATCAGCCCAAATAACCGCAGACATATTACCTTCTGTAATTAAAAAATATGGAATAAAAAATATTATCAGAATGAGTGGTGATCACGAAAAACATAGAAGTAAACATACTGAAACACCTAAAGACACTGAGAGGAAAATATGTGAGGAAAATGGTTGTACTTACCACTATATTGATTCACATAGTGGGTTCAAAGAGGGAAAAGGATATACCCAATCAATACAAAAAACTAGTGAAGTTTTAAATAAAGGTAATACATTAATTCATTGTGCTCATGGTGCGGATAGAACTGGAGGGATGGTTGGTGCTTATCTTAAAAATAATGGTTACATGACAAATAAAGACGAAGTATGGAAGTATACAACCCAATATAATAATTGGCAAGACAAACTTGATAAAAATAATTTTTTTGGTACAGGATATGATAAATATGCTGATGGGTTTTATCCAAGGTCTGAATTAAAAAATTCAAAATGGGCTAAATAAATGAACATACAGGAACAAATATTAAGGATACAGTCAATGATGGGATTAATACAAGAAGAAACGTCAATTTGTAAACATTGTAATGAAAGAACAAAAAAAAATATTGAAACATTATCACCTGAAATAAAAGATAAGGCAATAAAATTTATTGATGAGGTTTTTACAAAGTTTAGTAAAACTTTAACCATTACAGACGCTTTTAGATCATTTGACGATCAAAATAAATTATATTGTCAAGGTAGGAGTAAAGATGAATTCTGTATAAAAAATAAAATACCAACAAAAGGTAATATCGTAACAAGACAAAAAGGAGGATGTAGTAAACATAATTACGGAGAAGCTTTTGATGTGTATTTTACTACATCTAATAGTATTGATTTAAACACAAAAATGACTGAAGAAATTGGTAAAATTGCCGAAAATTTAGGGTTAGAATGGGGTGGTAGATGGTCTGAATTTGTTGACTCACCACATTTTCAATCACCAGGAACATTATCAAGTATTTCTGTTGTTACGGATATGTTTTGTAAAGCTGGATTACAACCTTTTGAGGGTACTTAAAAGTATTTATAGTTATGAGAGATATTATCAGGAAAATATTAAAAGAAGAAACATCTTTACAAAAAAAAATATTATCTATTATTAATAAAGATGGTTTCAAATATGCGATTAGTTCTGTTGGGGGTAAGAAAAACTTTAAAAAAATTATGAAAGATTTTGATTATCTTACAAAAGAAAATGTGGAAAATTTAATACAATATCAATTGGATAATATTAGAAAAGATTCCGAAGATTGGGGTTTAGGTGAAATGTCTGAGCTTGAAGATATCGAATCTGTTGAAAGAATTGAGTTAAACCATTTTGATAATGTTGAAAAACCAAAAGCTTATTTAAATATTTATGTTCGTGATAATGCTGGTGACCCCGATAATGTAACAAGTGAAATACAATATAGAATTAAAGAAGATTTTGATATTGATGTGGTTTTGATTAACTTTGCAACAATAGATGTAAATCCATTTGGATTTGTCCAATATTAAAAATAATATTAAGTTGTATTTATCAAAATGAACCTACAAGAATCCATAAGAAGAGTATTAACCGAAGAAACATCTTTATCCGTTAAACTTAAAAATCTAATTGATAATAAAGGTATTGATATGGCATCAACTGCAGTTGGTGGGATGAAAAATGTTGCTAAGATATTAAATCTTGATTTATATGACGTAGATACTCAAGAAATGTTAGTTAAAAATTTTATTTACCATACTAAATTTGATCAGATTGATGTGTCATTTATTGAGGTTAGATCATCTAATAATGGGGGTAAGATTCTTGACGTTCATTTTAAAACTGGACACATGGCGTCAAATGTAACAAGTTGGTATGTGAATGAGATATGTGATTATCTTAATAAAGAATTATTTCCTTTTAAAGTACGACCAGCGTGGCATCCTGTTTTCGCATTGAGTGGGTGTAAAATATTTTTAGATGCTGAAGTTGTTGATGAAGATGATGAGGAAGACTTATTAGAATCTAAAAAAAAAGGACCAAGAGAATTACCAAATGAATTAATACGAAGAGTACAACGTTTAGATGATCTAATTGTAAAGGTAATAAAAGATATAGAATTATGTAAGTATAATACACCTGATGAGTTTATTTATGTGGTTTTGGACGAACTTCTATGGGAGTTAAGAGATGAATACCACGGTGATCTTGATATGTTAGATAAATTTGATGTAACACATTATGTGAATGACTTTAAGCACCATGAGTTAGAAGATTATTATCTTGAAAATTGTCACAATATTACAGATAAGGAACTAACAGAATACGCAAGAACATTAAAAAACGCAAGACAACAGGGGGTTGGATTAAGATTCCCAAAGTCAGCAATAAAAGCAAACCCAGCAAGGTTTAGACCATACAACAGGTAATATGAAAAAAATAATAAGATTAACAGAGTCAGAACTTATTTTATTAGTTAAAAGAGTAATTAATGAGGGCTTACACGATACATCTTGGCAAAATGATGAGGGTGACAAAATAACCCTTATGGATTTATTAAATGCAACAGAAGATATTCCTGTGGAAAGAGTTTCAGTAGAAGAATTAAAACCACACCTATTAAGTTGGGATGGTGATGAAGAAGAAATTATAAAAATAGATAGTGCCGATTTACAATACCCAATATTAATATTTGTTGATAATGATGGTGAATTCATATCAATTATAGATGGACACCACAGAGCACAAAAGGCGGTAAGAAAAGGGTTAGAAACAATTAAGGCAAAGGTAATACCAATTAACGATTTACCCAAAGATATAAGAAAAGTCTTTAGTCATATTGGTAGACAAGAAGAAATGAAAGAAGGTGAACTTACAGAAAAATGTTGGGCAGGATATACTCAAAAAGGTATGAAGACGATGTTTGGTAAACGATACCCTAATTGTGTCAAGAAGACAAAGTAATGATCCTACAAGAAACCATAAGAAAAGTATTAAGGGAAGAATCATCAATTCAGATCAAACTGAAGAATATGATTAATAAGTATGGGTTAATTAATGCTGCCAAATCTGTTGGTGGGATGGATAATTTAGAAAAGATTATGGGGGATTTTGGATTTATGACAACTCAAATGAAGATAGATGCGATAGTTGAGATTGTTGACTCAGAAAAATTTTTAGATGAAGAATTAGATTTAAATGATGCCGGTTTAGAACCAATAATAATTGAAGAATATGAAGATACTAATGATTTCTTACAAATAGAAATAGTAACAACATATGGTGTAATTGCAATGTATTATAATCATGATGATGGATTTAGTGAATTGGGTGATGTAACAATACAATATGATGGATTAGATCCTAAAGTTGTGGATACAATATTTGAATCTGTCTTATGGTGGTATTTGGAAGGATAAAAAATACAATGGAATAACTAAAGGTTATTTTAAATTAACAAATATTTATTAATATGAACCTACAGGAATCCATAAGAAGAATATTAAGGGAAGATGAGGAATTAAATCCGGATAAAAGGGTTTATGATTATGACAAAAAAAGAGACACAGTTCCTGAAAGGTTACCATTTGATATTGATAAATTGGTTAATTCGGGGGTTGTTTTTGTTACACCCGCAATTGATGGTGACCCAAATTCAAAAACTTATAAAGAATGGTTGGAAGAACCTTATACTCATTTACTAACTTTATATAATGTAGAACATTCAAGTGAAGATGGGTGGATTCTAAAGGCAATTACTAAAGTAGCTCCAACAGAACAGCATAAAAATTTTGTTGATAAAATATATGACGGAAAATACAATCAAATACTTTGGGGTTTAGAAAAACTTGGTATAAACCCTATGGATATGTTAATTGATAAGAACATACAAGAGAATATAAGAAGAATATTAAGGGAAGAATCAACAATTCAGATCAAACTGAAGAATATGATTAATAAATTTGGTATTAAAATGGCATCAACAGCCGTTGGTGGAATAAGTAGGTTAATAAAGATATTGGATCTTGATGATAAAGGTCTTGATGGATTAATATATGAACACCTAAAAGAAGAACTATATCCTGATTTTACCAATCCTTGGGGACCTGAAGAACACATAACACACAAATATTATAAGAAGGAAGTTAATTATTATGGGATGCACACATTTCAGATTAATGGTATTGAAGCATATTCCTATTTTGGAGAACACGATGGGTATGATTATTTATATTTGTTATCCATAAATAGATGGGTGGTTAATGAATTAACATCGATATTTGGTAATAAATGGATTCCAACATTTAAAAGATGGTTTGAAGAAAACTCAGGTCTTGAGGTGAGGGAAATAGATTTAGAGGGGAGATTTTTACATGAATAGTAATATATTACATGAACACATAAGAAAAGTGTTAAGGGAAGATAAAAAAATGTCTAATTTTCTTAGAAGAAGATTGGAAAATTTGGATTATGAAGTTGAAAGCGTACTAAATGGTCCATTTGGAGGATCTAATATATGTGTATTTTTTAAAAGTGATATAGAATTTTTTGAATCAGTAATGGAGAGTGCAATTAACGCTATGTATTTTAATTATTTTTTTCATATAGATGATAATTCAGGAGAATGGGCTCATGAATATCTTGATATGGTTGATTATATTAGAAAAAAATACCAAGACAAAATAATGAAACATTACGACGATAATTGTGGTTCAGGTTCAATTCCTATAAAAGAATCAATAAGAAAAGTATTAAAGGAAGAACTTAATGAATCTACATATCTTCGTAGAAGAGCTGATATGAGTACAATAGATAAAAAATTCTTAACAAATTTAAATATTGTTACCGATAAATATTTAAGAAAACATAATAATGGACAATATTGTAGTTTTAATGTGTTTAGAACTACTGTTATATCATATCTTATTGATGATTATCGTGATAATTTATCTGATGAAGATTATGATAATTTCCCATATGATGAGGTTTATAATTTTATTTTAAATCATTTTTATGATAAGATTAAAGATAGATATGTTGAGGTGTTTGGTGGTGACATACAAGAATCCATAAGAAAAGTGTTAAGGGAAGAGAATAATCTTTTGCCTATGATCCGACGCAGAGTCCCACATGATGATTTAGAGAGAGAATTTATTGAATCGTTAGACAAGTCATCAGGTATGTTAGTTCGCGTAAGTCAAAATGGGGGGTTTATTAGAACTCAAGAAAGTTTTGAACACATAACAATCTCAATGATGATGGATGGAATCCATCATGAACTACACAGTACAACACCTGAAAATTCAGATTGGTATGATGATGTGTTTAATAATTTAAGAGACCACTACAAACATAGAATAAATGTGAGATATAATAATTTATTATTAGATTTATAGATGAATATAAAAGAATCCATAAGAAGAATATTAAGTGAGGAAACTCAAATACCTTCCGTTATTAGAAGGAGGGTATCATCTGACGATATAGAAGAGGCGTTTGAATTTGCTTTAGAACAAAATGCGGACTCTATGAACAACCCAAGGTCAATTATATTTAAAGAGAAGGAACACACAACATTATGGGTATTTGCAAAGTTTGTTATTGATGATATGGTTACACTTATTGAACAAGAATATTTTAATGATGATAACCGAATTTATTTTAGTGATAATGAGGAGGATACCGAAAAATATCATGAACAAATTAGAAAACCACTACTTAAACATTATGGTAAAAGAATAAAAGAAAGATATAATGAAGTTAAATCAGATAATATAAATGAGGGGGTTGACAACAAAACAACAGGTAGAAGATTATTATATATTGCGGATGAATACCTTGATAATTTAAATCCAAAGGATGTATGTGATTATTGGTTAGCAAATTATGAGATTCCTTATGTAAACGAAACGATGGGTGAAATTGCAAGATTTATGACAGATAAAATTTTTGAAATTAGAAGCTATTATGATTATAGTGAAGAATGGGGAAAAATCTATGATGTAATATACGATCTTCTAATAGAATTAGACTACGACGGTAAAGTTAGGGAATTCTTTTATGACGCAATCAGTAATTGTGAATAAGATCCTCCATTAAAAGTGGGGGATTTTTTGTTTATAAGGATATTTATTAATATGAACCTACAGGAGAACATACAAAGGATTAGATCAATGATGAATCTGAATGAGTCAGATAAAAATAAGATTTGGTTATTAAGAAGACTGGAAACCCAAGATATAAAATATTACCTAAATGAACAAATTGATAGTTTAACCGATCAAATTAGTCCTTGTGGTTATAGTACATCTGAAGATTATAAAGATGTAATTTTTGAAGTTGCAAGTTCTAATTTTATTAATCATTTTAGTGATGAACTTTATGTTAAACATGAAATGTCAGAAATTGAAGAAATTATATGGCACTTATTAACTAAAAAATATGGTAATTACCTTATAAATCAATTTGACGGTAGAATCTGTGATGATGAGTATTAATATAAACCTACAAGAAAACATATCAAGAATTAAAGAAATGATGGGACTTGTTACAGAAACAAGACAAGGAATGTTTAATTGGTTAAAAGAAAAACTACCAAACACTCCTGAATATGTAATAAGAGATTGGGTTTATAAAATGATTACACAATCAGACGATGTAAACACATATGAAGGTATTACAGAATGGATTGATGAGTGGGTTAAAGATATGGAATGGGAGTTTCAAAAAGATTTTCCAATATCAATGGATATATTTACCGATAAAACAAAAAAAGAGTTAGAAAGTAGAATACAAGGTGAAGTAAGACAAGATGTTGATAAAGATACTGAAAGACACGAAACACAAAAAGAGTTACTTCAAAGTAAGGGAATATCTGAAGAACCAATTATTTTATTTAAAACCAAAAATGGTAAATATGAATTAGGTGAAGGGTGGCATAGAACCACACAGACATTTATACAATTCCCCGATGGGTTTATACAACCTAATGTGTATATCGGACTAAACGCTAAATGGTTAGATTAATATGAACCTACAGGTACACATTAGAAACATATTTAAGGGTAGGGTATATTAAATTAAGTAAAAAATAATTAAACTTATAGGTATTATAAATATATTTATATTATGTAGATAATACATAAAAAATAAAATAAAAAAATGAACCTTACAGAACAGAGATTACAAGAATTAACTAAGATTGCCCCAACAGTATCAGTCAAAATGGATATGGAATGGTTGAGTTCAACAACAAACACCGCAGACTTTCAGATCCGATTAACAAACACTGGTACATCAGTAATTAAATTAAACGCTTTGATTATTCGTGGTGTTCATTCACCAAAGATAACGACAGGAACTATAACATGGAAGGCGTTAAATGACAATACTGATCCATTATGGTTAGGATGGCCTAATAAAGGAACAACTAACTTACCATATATCTCAGGACAAAGGAAATTAAATTTTTCTTCAGCAACAAATATCTTCACCAATGAAACATCTCCTATCATACCAACGGGAACAGGAGTAGTAGTTGGAACCTTTAGGGTTTCAACAACAACAACATGGAACCCAAATAGTAACTTTGGTTTTGTGTGGGAAATGACAACAGGTGGAGTAGTTGGTTATGTAAATTTTGAAACACAGTCTTCAACTACATCACTACCAGTTGGTTTTATGCATTACGGACCAACAACAAATACAAATATAGGTAAATGTTTAACAGTAACATCACCTAAAGAACAAATATTAAATAACAGTCCAAAGATATAATAAAATTATTTAAATAAATTAATGTAATCCTCCACTAACAATGGGGGATTTTTATTTATTAACATATTTATTAATATGAACCTACAAGAGAACATACAAAGAATTAGATCCATGATGGGGTTACTTGTTGAAGAACAGCAAGATAAATCTATAGTTCTTTTAGATGGGACATCATCCGCAGGTAAATCACATACCTTAAAACATCTGAACGCAGTTCCATACTACGAAGCAAACAACCCAAACCAATGGGTTATTATTGCTACAGATGATTTTAGTGGAACAGGAGAGTTAGGTGCAGATGGTGAAGAAAGAAGATTAAAATTAGACCACCCAAATATAAGACAATGGGCAAAAGAAAATGCGGATGCTGGTATTGTGTCAGGAAATTATCGTAAAGATGGTAAAGAAGTTCCTGAAAATCCGTATGAGGATGAGTATATACAAAACACCGACCCAAGATTATGGTATGTTGCTCAAGAAATTAAAACAGGTCCTTTTAAGAAAATCGTCATTGATGATATTGGTAAGGAAATATTACAATACTTGCCTGATGTTAAATTAAAATATATTCTATTACACACTCCACTATACATTCTTTTAAAGAATGTTAAAGAGAGAAATGATAGAGCAAAAAACAACCCTAATTTTAAATATGATGGTAGGGATGTTAAGATGGTGTTAGGCCAATACTCTCAAAAGTATGAGGCAACACAATCAAAACCTGACATTGATAAAGGAGATCCTACAACAGTATTAACTAAAGGTGGGTTAACGGACTTACTTCAAAAAAATGGTATGAGTGATGAACATATAGATGAGTTTTTAAATAGTATTAATTTAACTGAAGATGGTGACTATTATATTAAGGTTAGGGATTCATATATGACACCTGAAACACAATTAGTAAATGTTGATAGTGAGAGAACTGTTTACCTAAAAAATATTGATAACGCATTAAAATGAACCTACAGGAACACATAAGAAAATAACTAATCCTCCACTAACAATGGGGGATTTTTTGTTGACAATTAAAATAAATTTAGTTATAATTTGAATATAAAAAAAATATACTTATGGAATTATTAAAATCGTTAGAGTGGAGATACGCCACCAAAAAAATGAATGGGGAGAAAATTCCTCAGGATAAATTAGAAAGAATCTTAGAAGCAACAAGATTGGCGCCAAGTTCATACGGACTTACACCATATAATGTTATTGTGGTAGAGGATCAAAAATTAAAAGAAGAGTTACAAGGAGCATGTTACGGACAAACACAATTAAGTGAGTCATCCGCAGTACTTGTATTTGCAACGTGGGATGATGTTACAGAAAATTCTGTGGGGAACTACATTAATGAGATTGCAAAACAAAGAGAAATCCCTGTAGAGTCATTAAATGGTTTACAAGACATGATGAATGGATCATTAACCAACATGACACAGGAACAAAAGATTTCTTGGGCTCAGAGACAAGCATACATCGGATTAGGGTTCGCATTAACGGCAGCAGCAGTAGAAGAAGTAGACTCAACACCAATGGAAGGATTTGTCCCAGAATCAGTGGATACTGTTTTAGGTCTACAAGAGTTAGGATTAAAATCAGTAGTAGTTCTTCCATTAGGATATAGAGATACAGAGAATGATTATTTATCAACACTAAAGAAAGTGAGATGGGATAATGATAAGTTCTTTATTAGAAAATAATAACTTAGTTAGTCAGGTGGTGGAATGTTAGACACATAATGACACGCACGGCAGCCTTGAATAAGTGCACTTTGAAAAGGAAATGCGAATGATGAAGAACACTACCTCACGGTGCGTAGGTAAATTTCAAAGTGTTCATACAGGTTAGATTCCTGTCCTGACTACAAAAAGATCCTTCACAATAGTGGGGGATTTTTTTTTAATAAGAGGATTTTTTCAAACAATCGTATATTTATTATAAAATACAAAAAAATATGAAAAAAACTGTAAGATTAACTGAAAGAGATTTGACAAGAATTGTTAAACGAATTATTAATGAAGAAAATGAAGATATTCGGGATGGGCGAGATTGGGGGCATGATAATCAAGAACAAGAAGAAGCTGCAGACCAAGTCATAGAAAAGATGGGGATAGTTTATCAGGAGGTCGAGGATGTGGTTAAAATATTATATCAATCAGGATTAATGAGTTATCCGGAGGCTCAAAAAATAAAAAGATCTATAGGTGATATTCATGAAAAAATAAATTACGTGGTAATGAAAATTGATTTCTAATATTTTTCAGATCTCTAACCCTAAGACTAATTTTATTGGTAATAAATAATAAAGATCCTTCACAATAGTGGGGGATTTTTTTTTTCATAAAAGTTTGGCAGTTCAAATAATATGATTATCTTTGTGGTATGAAACT